>Ga0116157_10002112_pt1 | contig 19533 bp, 18 predicted proteins | sample AD_UKC048_MetaG_FD_89882 | JGI IMG/M metagenome (GOLD analysis project Ga0116157, IMG submission 89882) | Active sludge microbial communities of municipal wastewater-treating anaerobic digesters from USA - AD_UKC048_MetaG | ecosystem: Engineered > Bioreactor > Anaerobic > Digestate | place: USA...
CAGTTAAAAAAGGGGAGAATTACAAAGCCGTCATCTATCTTGGGAATGGAAACATAGAAAGTATAACCATATCCTACAACAGCAAACTTGATCGTGTCACCATCTGGGGACTGTGAAAATTCATCCTTAAAAATACTTTAAAAACCCCTCCGCAAACTTGTCAAAACTGAATCTCATCCAAGACCAGCATCAGAAAAAAGAGGTTGGGCATCATGTGTCCAAGTGGTTGAGGTAAAAGGGAAATGTGAGGGGATTTTTTGACTAAGGCTATAGATTTTTGTAACATTGCATGTTGATAATTTTTTATGAAGGGCAGGAGAATTGAATGAAAGGTAAAATTGGACTGGTTTTCTCCGGAGGAGGAGGCAAAGGGGCTTATGAAATTGGAGTTTGGAAAGCTTTTAAAGAGTATAGAATAGACAAATATGTCTGTGCTGTGTCGGGCACTTCAGTGGGTGCTTTAAATGCTGCTCTTTTTGCAACCACTCCTTATGAGGTGGCGGAAAATACCTGGAAAAATATTTCCCAAGACAAAGTGCTTTTTTGGGATCCGGAAAAAATAATAAAAAGAATAGGGTCCATACCGTCTGTTGCGAAATTTGCACCATTATATGTGCCGTTTTTAATTGCTACCGCAGGTTTTGGATGGTTTTCTCAGAAAGGGTTAAAATCTTTAATTGAAAACCACCTGGATTTTGATTCATTTTCAAGTTCAATTCCCGCATATGTGTGTGCATCCAGATTGGGTTTTAGTGAATTTTCACCTGTTTTCCAAAGGTTAAATGAATTAAACAGGGATGATATTGTCAACTGGCTGTTAGCATCTGCAGCTATACCCGGGGTGTTTTCACCAATAGATATTAACGGCGCAATATATTATGACGGTTTTTTGTTAGATAACACCCCGGTTACTCCTTTACTTGATCATAACCCTGAGTTTATATTTGCAGTTCATCTATCTAATGATGCATTGACAGAGGAGACCAGAAACAAAGCAGGTGGAAAAAAAATATGGAATATTGTGCCCAGCGTAGAGGTTGGCGGAATTATAAAAGGAACAATGAATTTTACTGCTGAAAATGCAGAAAAACTTATCAACGCAGGATATCTTGAAACCGTTAATGTACTGCAAAATCTTTATGAGTTTTTGATTGCAGAAAAAAGGTTTGTTTCTAATGCAGAAGAACTGACGCATCAGAACAATTCTTTTAAGACACTGATATCACAAAACAAAATGATTAAATTGCCCTCATACAAAAAAGAGATAGATTCCATATTACAAATGAATTCCCTTGAATATCTGATTACTTGCGGGAATGAGATTATAAACCAGAACGTTCCCGCAATTACCTCTGAACACACATTTGACATTATGGCTGAAATTGAAAAACAAATAGAAGAAGGCGAAAAAGCTATAATTTCAAATACTGTGGATAAAATAATAGATGAAATGAAAGACAACTCTGATGAACTGATAAGTCAGGCATTTGATGGGATAACAGCTCTTTCTTCCACTCCGGGCAAGATCCGTTACCTCCACAAACAAGGGTTTTTACATCGCATATTTGAAGGATTAACAGGAAGAAATCAAAAGCTCCAGGGTGAAATCAACATGGATTTCCATAGAGCTATCTATGCCAATCAGAAGATGTTACAGAAACTTTCGGAGCGAAGTGCTCTTACTTTAGATGTTATGGCGGGGCTTGGAAACAAAATAAACTTTACCATGTCTCACATAAATAACCTGTATGGCAGACAGTCTTTGCAGATGCAGGCAATTCAGGGCATCAGATCTCTTCTGGGAAAAATTTTTGAAACAGTTATTGAAAAAATTAAAAACCACGAAGAAAGAATAGAGTCTCTTGAGAATTTTAAAGAGATTTCCATTTGGAGGGGTTCCCTTGCGGACAGCAAATGTAAGAGCATTCCAGAAAAGGTAGATTTTTTTGTAAGAAGCTATGTATCTCTTCCAAATGATAAGACTGAAATGCCGGTTTCATATTTCAGAGCTGCACTCAAAGAAAGTCTTCAAATAGAAGAATCCGACCGTATAACTGTTAAAGAACATCTGGAGCTTGTTAAAAACAAAAAGAGCGGGGTTTTAGGGTCTTTTGATAATGATCAACATTTTTTTCCCGTTTCTGAAAAAGAGAGGGAATTTTTCCCTGTAATTTCAGCTTTTCAAGAGAATTTAGATGGAGAAAAAGAATTTGCTGAAATTGAAGAAATAATGAAAAAGAGATATGCTATTGATATATCGGAACCTGTTCCCGTCATGGACTATATCTCAGAAATTATTGGTTTTGTCAGCAGAAAACAGAAAGTGACAATTAAAGACCACTATATTGCCAGATTGGAACAACTCAAAGATATTTGCATCAAAAACTCACTTCCACATACGACCGTGGAAAAAATTGACCACATAACGAAAGAAATTGAGAATTTTAAAGCTAAGACTCCCTTAATCGGCAGGTATAGTGCGGGAAAATCAAAATTGATAAATGCGTGGCTCGGAACAGATGTACTTAAAGTTGATACCGCCCCCACCACATCTCTGGCAACAGAACTTCATTATGGAAAAGAGGAAAAAGCTATTTTATATTATGTTGATGGAAAAACCAAAGAGCGCGACCTTAAAAGTATCCCAGAAAGCGAAGAAGAGTGTAAAAAAATCGCATTTGTAAAAATTTTCTTAAATAATCAAAGACTTAAACTCTGGAAAGACATTATAATTGTTGATATGCCGGGGATTGATTCTAACACAGTTGCCCATACAAAAGCTGTCTTAAATTATGTTGGAGAAGGGAGTTATTATATTGCTGTTGTGGATCCAATGGACGCATTTAACAGGTCGCTTCTATCTTTCATTGACGAATTGGGTTCGTATAAGGTTCAATATCCCGCATTTATTGTAACGAGAAAATATACTGAATATGCAGCAATCTCAGTTAAAGAGGAATTTAACAAATTTATTTCAGAAAAAACCGGAGAGAGGGTTCAGGTCGGGTGTATTGAAAGCGGAATGAACAAAATAGATATAGAAGATTTTGAAAAAGTTATCAAAAACATCAACGATCGTTTTGATGAGCTTGTAAAAAATCGCTTTGAACCGATAATAAATGAACTTTTTTTGTCAGCCGCCAAGACAATCAAATCCATACTTAAGTCATCTGACATCGGTAGAATGGAAATAGAGTCGGAAATGGAAAAACTCGTTCACTTAAAAGATAAAGAGTCCAGAAAATTCGACAATATCTGTAAGGAAGTTGAGAATGAAATGGTAACATTTTATTCCCAGAGAGCTGTCTTCAATGCAACTGATGCAATATTATCAAATGAAGATGGAGCCTTAAGAGCCTTTGAGTCCGGAACACTTGAACATTATGTGACATCCATTATCAGACCCGTACTTGTTCAAACTTTGAACGAAGCAACGACCTTTGCGGAGAAAAAATTGAATCTCTCTCTAAACGAGACAAAGGATTCTCTTGATTCAGAAATTATCCCTCAAGTAATTATTTCTGATGAGAAACAAGATGAAAATAAAAGCGGAGCGTTTTTCCCTTCGCTCGGAGGCGGCACTATCGGTGCGGTGGTCGCAGGAACTGTTATCGGAGGAGGCTTTGCTGTTGTCGGTTTTATAGTGGGGGCACTCATTGGTTTCTTTTCTAGTAAAGCTGAACGAGAAAAAAAGAGCAGAAACAAGGCTGCCGCAATACAGTCCGTTATCCAGAACATAGATACGGCGTTGAAAGATGAAATGAGGAAGCACGCCGTATCTATCGTATCTCAGGCAAAGGTCGTTTTCGAGAAGTTAATTAGGGAAAAAGAGGAAACTTTGAATGAAATGAGAAAGAACGCAGATATTTCCACTCTTGAATTTGAAAACAAAAAGAAAAAACTCAAGGAGGCGCTTTTAACAATTGAAAACTATGCATGGGGGCAGGCATGTCACTGAAAGATCTTGGAAAAAAAGGAAAAAGTATAAAAAACAAATACCTTGAGAATAGAGAAGAAGGTCTGCGTTTAATTACCAGACTTATATCGGCTGAAGATGGTATAGATGAAAAAAGGACAGCAATTTTAAGAGAAATCGAACTCAATATTGAAAGAGGATTTCTGGATTTGGTGACAAAATATCAATGTCCTTTCAGTGCAAAAATTTATTCATCTTTACAGAAAGCATACGAAGATATTGTTGATGTCGTCAACTTTCCCAAACTGGAAAATGCTCTGACTGTTGCTGTCGGGGGTGCATTCAGTGCCGGTAAATCCCGCTTTTTAAACGCTGTTCTTAAAGATGAAACTCTTCTGCCCACAGATACTTCACCTACAACATCAATTCCGACATATATTCTTTCCGGAGAAAAAGACAGCATATTTGCACTTAACAGATATCAGCATAGAGTAGAGATAGACCAAGAGGCTCTGCATGCAGTTTCCCACGCATTTAAAAATGAATATGGTGTGTCATTCAGCCATATTCTTAAGCTCATTACTGTGGAAAGAAAAGTTTTCCCATATAAAAACATTCTCTTTCTTAATACTCCGGGATATTCAAAGAGCGACCGTGCAGAAGGTCGGCATGATAATACCGATGAAAATATAGCAAGAGAACACCTTCGAACTGCCGACTATTTAATCTGGCTTATTGATATTCAAAATGGGACAATACCCCAAAACGACATTAATTTTATAAAAAGTTTGGATTTTGAGACCGAGCTTCTTGTGGTATTGAATAAAGCAGATAGTAAAATAGAAACAGAGATCGAGAACATTATAAATGTTACTAAGACCGGGCTGAAAAACAATGACATTGAGTTCTATGATGTAGTCGCTTTTTCTTCTTCAGAAAAAAAAGAGTATTCTCCTTCAGGCAATGTTCTCAATTCCTTTCTTGACCGCGCCGACCGTATTACACCCGGCACTGAGCTTGTTGAACGAGTAAATAATATATTTGAAGAATTTCTTAGTTATCAAAAAACAGAGATAGAAAACTTAAGACAAAGCAGGAAGGTTATGAACGAGGGGAGTGTTGATATGAAAATTGACGATAAATACCGTCAAACAATAGAAGAAGTTTCACGCAGACAAAAAGAAGATATTATAAGACTTATAGGTAGTGAAAAAGAGGGAGAATTGTTGCAGAGCATAATAATCGGTAATGTTAAAAAGCTGTTTTCAGAGATAAAAATTACAATATCTGATAATTCAAGTCCCAGAAAAAAGAAAAAAGAACCCCCTTGTGAAAAAAAAACATATAGATTCGAAGCCGCATTTGAATGTAAAAACCAAAAAGAACTTTCAAGGATAAAAGACCTTAAATCAATCAATGGAGCGGTGGAGAAAGTCAGCGGAGTGGGTGTCGTTATAAATGCTGAGGCGGATTCTCAAGCAGTTATATCTCATAAAGAAGTCAAACACAGATCAGGACTTGATGCAGAAAAACTTTTTCAAAAAGGAGATCGTGTCGTTATCCAGTATGTTGAAAAAAACAAGTGTGTCGTTATTATTTAATCTGAAATTTTTAGTTTTTTATATAATGGAAAAGCCCTTGAACAGCATTGACATTCTTGAAGTTATCGGCAATATTAAAACTTCAGAAAATTTTAAAAATCATCCGATATCAGATTTCAGTCTTGAGCTCAAGATGCATTATCTAAATGGATTAGCTCTGCTGATGAATGTAGATGGTGAGATTCATGAAAAGGAAAAAGAATATCTTTTATCCCTGATAGATATTTCAGAGATGGGCAGAGATGATACATTAAATAATTTATTGGATTTTTGCAGGAACCCTGACAAAGGTTCAGTTAAGGAGATGATTGAAGAGTTAAAAAAAGACTTGAAAGTATCAAAATTATTTCTGCTTGATTCTTTTGTTATATCTGAAAAGGATGATCATTTCCATGAAAGAGAAAAGGGTTTTATATCAAAGATGTCGGAAATTTTTTCTATTTCAACAGATATGATATCTATTTTAGAAAACATAGCGACGGCACTAAAGGTGAAAGACAGAGTCTTTATTATAACCCTTCTTCTTGATAATTTTTCACTATACGAAGAGGTTTCATCTTTTCTTGCAGCTTTCGGTATGGATATCAAGGATGAATTTCAAAAGCTTTTTGATTTTCAGTTTGAACATTGGGAATTTGAGGAAGGAAATATTATTTATAATAATTCTGTTTTAATAAACCCTGTTTCTAACATTCAGTTTTCTCAGTTTCTCAATTATTTTTATTATAAAAAAGCTGTAAAAAAGGGGGAAAACCCTTCACAGTTTGTTCAAGGAGAATCTTTGCTGATAGATCTGGATCATTCAGACATTTCGTTTACCGATGGAATATTTTTATGCAGTGAAGACAAAAGAAGCAACCCCGTTACAGGCATAACTTATCCGGGAGCTTCGCTCTTTGTTAAATGGGTCAATGAAAAAATTATTAAAGATGAGTCATATAAAATAGATTTAATTACTATAATAGAACATGTACCTTATGATAAAAACTTAAAATTGAAAAAGTCTCGAAAGTCTATGATAAGTGAAATCTGTGTTTTTAATAAGGCCGTGTTAGGAATGTTATTCCCCCCGAATGCCTCGAAGATGATAAAAATAACATCCGATTTTTTTGAAGGAACAGCGATTTCTTTTCCTTCTGATGACTTTACTTTTTTTGATATTTCGGAGACGGACCTTAGCGATGATCTTACATTCAGGGTTATGAAAGTAGAAAATAAAGAAGGAGAACAAAATGACTAAAACAGAAACAATTAAATCAACTGTAAACAAGTACTCTGTAAAATGTTCCGAGCTGAATAAATTCAAAGATCTGATCCCGGAAGATCATCTTAACAGAATTACTGCTAAAGTTGTTGAATTCAATAGAGATTCAGAATCAGCAATTGATGAAAACAGACTCATGAAGATTGGGATAATAGGCCAGATAAAGAGAGGCAAGTCATCATTTCTAAACTCCTTTCTTTTCAATGGCGACAATGTGCTGCCTGAGGCGGCAATCCCAATGACCGCCGCTCTTACAAGAATAAGGTACTCTAAGGTTCCTGAAGCATCTGTTGAATTTTTCTCTATTGATGAATGGGAGTCTATAGAAAATCTGGCTAAAGAAAAAGTTGAAAGAGAAGAAAAGAATAAACGAGTAAGAGAGGAGCAGGGAAAGAATAAATCAACATCTGAACAGATCCAGGAGCCTACAGAAGAGCAGAAATCATCTTTTGAACTTGTTGAGATGGCAAAAAAAAGCGGGATCGACATCAAATCACTTCTTGGAACAATTAAGAGTATAAAAGCAGATGACCGGAAAACATTGGCTCTTAAGCTTAGCGATCATGTAGGTTCTTCGGGAAAATATACTTCCATAGTAAAAAGCTCGGAGCTTGCCCTTGATATAGATGCTCTTCAAGATGTTGAAATAATTGATACCCCCGGAATGAACGATCCCATAACTTCCAGAGCCAGGAAGACCGAGGATTTTATGGGACAGTGCGATGTTATTTTTCTTTTGTCACACTGTTCTCAGTTTTTAGACAGGACAGATATGGAGCTTTTAAGCCAGAATATCCCTTCAAAGGGTGTTAGAAACATAGTTCTTATCGGTTCCATATTTGACAAAGTTCTTATTGAGGAGGGTAATAAATACGAAGGTGATTTTGAGAGTGCCGTGTATGATTTAATTGAAAGAAAGGAAAAAGAGGCAAAAAACAATTTTGACAAAGTAAAGTCCGGCATAAGAAAAGAATCTGTAAGGGACGCTCTTGAGAAATCCTTTCCTCCGGTATTTATTTCTTCCAGATGCTTTGACATTGCAAAAAAACATTGCAAAAACCTTTCCGAGGCGGAGGATCTCACACTTAAAAACCTGCAGGGAATGTTTAGAGAATTTAATTTCAATCCTAATACACTTGAATCAATAGCAAACATGGATGAAGTGAGGGAAAGGTACGACGATATCAAAAAAGACAAGGAGCAAATACTTTCTGAGAGGTTCAGTAATATACTGTCAGGATTTTTAGAGGCATTTGAATCAGACCTTTTCAATATAAAAAAGGATTTGGAAAACAGAGAAAAAAATCTTGAGGAATATGACATAGAATCTATTGAAAAAAAGCTTAATGCAATTCTTGGAAAAATAGATAAGGGTAAAAATAAAATATCAGGTGTTTTTTCTACACATGCTATTAATGCTGAAAAAGATTTTGCAGACTTACGATATGAAATTGAAAAAGCGGCACAGACATCTAAAAGGGTAAATGAACAACAGGTAACAGAAACAAAAAGTTATTCAGTAAGCACATCAAAATGGTACAAGCCTTGGTCTTGGGGAAGTTCTGAAACAAGGTATTATACAGTAACATACAAATATGCAAATGTGCATGAAGCAATTGATCAGATAGAAGATTATGTAATGAACTCCAAAGATGCTCTGCGAAACGCTGTAAAAAGCATCATAAACTTAAAGCAGTTTAAGATAGACATTTCAGAAAGCATAAAGAACCTCTTCGATTTCAGCGATGACAATTTTGATCCGGACGATATCCTTATACCGATTCAAAATGCTGTTGAAAGAATAACAATTCCCGGTTTTGAACTGGATGTTGAAAAACATATAGAATCAATTCGAAACAACTTTAAAACAAGTCAGGTGAGAGACAGTGAAATACAGAATTTAAGAAATGAACAAGCGAGGGTGGTCGGTTTAATACTCAAAGATATTCTTAAGGAGACAAATGCCACACTGAACAGCATTGTTTCCCATCTGACAAAAATTCAGAACGATTTTATTCCCGATCTGACAAAAGATCTTAAAAATACTGCTTCTGAACTTTCTGAACAGATGAAAGACAAGCGGAAATATCTTGAGAAATACCGTCTGGCAATAAAAACAATAGGATCAATGATAAAAAAACCGGATAAATGAGGTGACAAAGAAGATGATGAGTATTCTAAAAGATTTTGACAAACTTAATTATCGTAGAAAATTCAAGGGGCACCCTCTTTTAAATTGCGGACTTGAAGAAAAGATGTTTTATCTCCGGGGTTTGGGTCTTGTAATGGCGGTGGACGGTGAAAATCATGACACTGAGCAGGAATACATCAAAAATCTTATAAACTTCCTGGAACTTGATGACAAGGTATTTAACGACATTCTGGATTTTATAAAGCAGAAAAACAAGGTGGATTGTCTTGAGGAGTTGGTAAATCTTTTAGCTGACCACCCACTTTTAAAAATTGCGTTCATGGTGGATGCCGTCATCCTGACAGAACGGGACGGGGTTGTAAAAGATGAGGAAAACAACATAGTAGAACAATTTGCAAAACATCTTTCCGTTTCTGCCAATCAAATGGATGAAATAAGGAGAAAAGCGGAGGAAAACAACTATTCTCCATGCACAGAAGGATTCATTCTTGTAGAAGGCGGCAGCTTTTTGATGGGAAGCAACGAAAGTGAGAGTAATGATAATGAAAGGTTTGTTCACAAAGTTACACTTGACAGCTTCTACATTGGGAAATATCCGATAACACAAAGAGAATACAAAGATATTACTGGGCATAACCCGTCAAATAATCAGTCAGATGACCATCCTGTTGAAAATGTAAACTGGTTTGAAGCGGTTATATATTGTAATAGAAGATCTGAGAAGGAAGGGTTGGAACTTTACTATGAAATAACTGACATATATGTCTCCTCTGAAGAATTAACTGCAACAGTTTCCATAAAGGGCGGTTTCGGATACCGTCTTCCAACTGAAGCGGAGTGGGAGTACGCCGCCAGAGGTGGAAAAAAAAGAAAGCAGGTATTCAGGTATAGCGGAAGCGATAATCTTGATGATGTCGGATGGTATGCGGCCAACAGTAAGCATAAAACCCATCAGGTAGGGAAAAAAAAGCCAAATGAACTCATGATATATGACATGAGTGGCAATGTCCTGGAATGGTGTTGGGATTGGTATGAAAGTGATTACTATTGTAAATCTCCGGAAAAGAATCCCTTGGGCAGTAATAATGGAAGCAAGAGTTCTTATCCTTCTCATAAATACCGAGTATTGCGTGGTGGTAGTTTTTATTTAGGAATGAAATACTGCCGTAATGCTTGCCGTTATATTAATTTTGATATTTATTCTTCATCGAATAATAGTGCAGAACATAAAAGATCGAGGGATGTTGGTTTCCGGCTTGCAAGGACAAAAGAATGAATAAAGGAACAAACCGTAAAAAGACAGATAAAAACAATAAATTTAAAATCTTTGAGAAATTTGAATTTAATCATTTAAAAAACCATCCTGTTAAAAGATATGGACTTGAAAAGAGAATATATTATATAAGGGGATTAGGCCTTTTTTTGACTGTTAACAAAAAAAATAACGAGAAAAAACAATCGTTTATGAAGTGTCTTGTAAATTGTATAAATCTCCCTGACATCATATTTAAAGAAGTATCCGCGTCAAAGGAAGTAATGTTTGATATAAATGAATTCATAGAAATTTTCTCAAAGAATTATACTCTGAAAATTGCATTCATGATAGATGCCGTCATCCTGACAAAGCAGAGTAAAATCATCAGTGAAAAAGAAACCAGGATGATCAATACCTTTGCAACACATCTTGCCATTTCCGCCAATCAAATGAAAGAAATAAGGAGAAAAGCAGAGAAAAACGACTATTTTCCATGCGCCGAGGGACTCATTCTTGTAAAAGGCGGCAATTTTTTGATGGGAAATGACAAAGAATTCAGTGATGAGAACACAACTCCCGTTCACAAGGTTACTCTTAACAGCTTCTACATCGGGAAATATCCGGTAACACAAAGAGAATACAGCGATATTACAGGGCACAATCCATCAAGTAATCAGTCGGACAACCATCCTGTTGAAACTGTAAGCTGGTTTGATGCTGTTATATATTGTAACAAAAAATCTAAAAAGGAAGGATTTGTTAAATATTATAAAATTACAAAGGCTGTGAAAAACACCAGCGGATCTGTTATAAAAGCTATCGTTTCAATCAGGGGCGGTTGCGGGTACAGACTTCCGACCGAAGCTGAATGGGAATATGCCGCAAACGGAGGAAAAGAGAAAAGAGCATTTAAATATAGTGGAGCAAACAATCTTGATACCGTTGCCTGGTATGCAGGAAACAGCAAAGAACAGACACATTGTGTAGGCAAAAAGAGACCCAATAAATTGGGAATTTATGATATGAGCGGTAATGTGTTTGAATGGTGCTGGGACCCTTTAGGTGGGAAAAAACGGATTGTACGAGGAGGAAGCTGCCTTAATCCTTCGACTCTCTGCCAAATTACTTACCGCGAGAGTGAATTGCCAAAAAATGTTTGTATAGATGTCGGTTTCCGGCTTGCAAGAAAAATTTATTGTCCTAAACCTGAAAATTCATAAAAACCTGTTCACGATTCCTTTTCCCGTCTATTGACATCTGTGTTTCAGGGTTGAAGAAATCTTTGATTTTAAGGTCAAAAAAGATTATAATGACCGGTCACAAAAGGAGGTCTCTTTGAATACAAAAAATGAATTCATAAAAACGGTTCGGGAAGCTGTTGAGAGCAGGGTGAAGCTGTCCATTCAGGATATTATGGAAAAGGGTGCGGAGATCGAAAAAGCAGTTGCAATCTATGTTCAGTCGGTAACTGATGATATGACGGAAGAGGTTATTGAACTGAATAGACTTATCCCTGTTGACACCATAGCGTTTGCAAACACCGGTATAACAATAGCTGAAAGACTGGTTGACATTAAAAGAGCCGCCGATGAACAGATCGAAGATCAGTGTGACGAATATCTGCCGAAAGAGCTTCATGTTAAAAAGGAACTTGTGGAAAGTGTTCTAATTCTCGGGTTACGATACAAAAATGCCGAACATTATGATAAAGCTTTAATATCATTGCAGGAAGCGGTTGATATCTGTAGAGACATTTACGAAAGGGATCAGCAGTATGAAATATCTGATCTGTACATTAAAAGCCTATGCGGGCTTAGTAAAATATTAAAGGAAACCGGGAAATCAGATCCTGCGTTATCAACGGTCAATGATGCAGTTTATGTGTTTGAAAACATTAATAATCCTGACTCTGAAAACTACCCTGTTTCAGATGAAGACAAATTTAATATGTCACAACTGCTCAGTATCAAAGGAATGATCCTGAATGAGATGGGAATTCCGGGGGAAGCTCTTTATAATTTCCGTGAAGCGGACCGGCTGTTAAAGATACTGTGTAAGAAAAATATTTTTGACTATATGGGCTATCATGCTGAGAACGGAATAGAAACAGGTAAATGTTTCAGAGCGCTAAAGCAGTATGATAAAGACATGGGTGTCAGTAAAACGGCATTGGAATACCTCAGACTTCTTTTTCAGCATAATCCTGATGCATATATGAAAGGACTTGAAAAGGCTTTAAGCAGTATGGAAGACTGCTATAAAATGCTTGGAAGGGAAGAGGAGATCTCTAAAATAAAGGAAGAATCAGATAGAGTAAGGGAATCATGCAGGATGCCGAACAAAAATGGTGTATTTTCCAAAGGAGAAAAATAAATGAATGAGATCAACATCCGGCATCTTAAATTTCTGGAAGAAAAAAAGAAAGAATACGAAGAATTTTTTCAAAAGCATCCTGACAGCAATGAAGAACACATTAAACATAAAACGAATGTACTCATACCTCAGATAAACAGAGCCATTGAAAAATGCAGAGAGGGAACATTTGCAATCTGTGATGACTGCGGTGAAGAAATTCCTCCGGAAAGAATAAAGTTTGTTCCAACAGCCATCCGCTGTGTAAAATGTCAGGAAACTTTTGAAAATCATGGCGTAATGGAAGAAATGACAAAGAAACAGAAAAAACAATTTTTACTTAACACTTTAGGATATTATTCCGCTATGACAGTAACATCCTGGCTTGGAGAATCTGCTCCGACAGAAGAAAAACTGTACAGAACAGCTATTGAAAACTGGAAAAAAGCCGTTTCAGAAATAATCCTGAAACTTGAAGGAAAAAAGAAACAGAAAGAATTTGAGAATTTTACAGATCTGGAAAAGATCAATGACTTTAAAAATTCGGATTTTTCCTTTAAAATTTTCTTTGCATCAGTGGGAGACGTTTTTTCAAAACGGAGCCGGAGTTCTTAAATGGATTTTAAGCCTGCGTCAGCAAAAGACAGAAAAATAATCCCGCACAGTGATCAATTAATCCTGTCCTGCTGCAGTTATCCGGATAATTTATAAGAACCGTTTGATAAAAACTTTGCTGGTATATAAACATGGACAAGACAATTACTGAAATAAACAGACTTTTTGCATTGCATGCGGCTGAAACTGCTGCATACTTTCTTAATAATATTTTCAGTCCCGAGATGTTTGAAGAGATAGCTTACGATGAGTGGTCTGAGTTTGTGGCAAACATATTCTTTGAAATCAACGGGTCGGAGATATTAAATATTCAGAATGAATTTAAAAAGAACACTCTTATAGAAATATTCTCAGGAACTGGATATTCCTTTGAAGAGTTTAATGACATCGCAATGACAGCATACCAGAAAAGATATTTCAAAGGGAATGGTTATGTGCAGTGAACTGTTAAATATTTTAGAAAAAGGGTCGGGAAATTTATTTCATGACCTTATCGGTGTATTTAAAAGATATCCGGATGCTGAATTTATTGATATTCTTGAAAAGATACCGGATGAAAAACAAACTCGGCGACTATGGTTCCTCTACGAATTTATACTGCAGAAAACCCTGCTTATACCCGATGTGAGTAAAGGGGATTATGTTGAAGCACTTGACAGTGAAGCGTTCTATACCAGTTCAAGACCGGTAAAACTTGAACGATACAGGATACTTAACAATCTGTTAGGTGACAGTGACTTCTGTCCTGTTGTAAGAAAGACTGAAAAGACAATGAAAAAAATGCCCGGAGATATTACCTTTTCCGGCACATACGAAGATGAGGTTGAGGCCTCTTTTAAACTCGAAGGGGAGACACCGGACAAAGACACAAAAGATTATTTTGCCGAGCTTTTAAGATCAGCCGGAAAAACGGATCACTGTACCAAAACAGGGCTTGTTGAAATTCAGAACCGGATCGTTGAGCCTGAGTTAAGAAATAACGGATACCGCACTAAGCAGGTATATCTTGGGAAAATGATAACTCCACGGAAAATTGAAGTTCATAACATCTGTCCAAAGCCGGACGATATTGAGTATCTTATGTCCGGACTCATCAGGGCACATAATATTATGAAAGAGGGGAGTGTGTCACCTTTGATCCATACCGCAGTCATAGCCTTCGGTTTTGTTCTGATACACCCGTTTGAAGACGGAAACGGCAGAATTCACAGGTTTCTGATGCACAGTATTCTTTCTTTAAGAAAAGCGATACCTGAAAATTCCATACTGCCGTTATCTTCAGTGATCTTAGAAAACTATGACGGTTATATGAATGTTTTTTCAAGATATGCGGCTGAAGTCATGAAAAATACGGAGTATAAAATTGATGAGAAAGGGGTTTTGACCGTTCTTAATGATACGGCGGATATTTTCAGATTTCCTGATATGACTGAGTTTGTCGAATATTTTGTGAGTGTCGTTGATAAGACTGTTAAATTGCATAAACCAATTAAAGATGGAGATAACAGATGAAAAGATTTTTACTGCTTACCATAACCATTGTTTGTGTCGTGATGCTGATCCCGGTTTCATGTAACAGGTATGAAAAAGAGATCGCTGATTGCGAGAGCGGATCAATTGAGGACTGTCATAAGCTCGGAGAGATCTTTGTGGTTAAAAAAGATTATTCAAAAGCATTGAAATATTTTGAAATGTCCTGTGCTGAAGGCAAGGGGAATATCCAGGGATGTTATGCGGCAGGGCTTTACTACAGAACAGAAAAAGACAGTTTGCAGGATTATAAAAGATCCGCTGAACTTTTAAAAATCGGATGTGACAATAACCATGGAAAGAGCTGTAACACTTTAGGAATGCTGTATCTTGAAGGAAACGGCGTAGAACACTCTTTAGAAAATGCCGCAATGTCTTTTATAAAAAGTTGTGACCTTAATGAATCTGACGGTTGCTGGGCTGTCGGACTTGCTTATCAAAATGGAGAGGGTATTGAAAAAGATGATGAGAAAGCTGCTGATGCCTTTAAGAAAGTGTGTGCCGCGGGGGATCTTATCGGTTGCTCAAAGCTCGCATACGCATTTGAAAAAGGGGAGGGCAGGAATAAGGACTATGAGCAGGCCTTAATACTCTACAAAAGAGCATGTGACGGAAATGAAAGGCACGGATGTTTTTATCTGGCCGATATGTATTCTGAAGGAAAAGGGGTTGAGAAGGATGCGGTCAAGGCATTGGACCTGTATAAAAAGTCCTGTAAAATGGGAAACACTGAAGGATGCGGGAAAGCAGGGGAGGGACGCGCTGATACCACAAAAGATCAGTAGCATTCATTCTGAAGTCGTCTTAAAGATTCCGGAGCATCAAAAGGTTCAAGGGTGTATTTGTCATCAGTTCTGATCAGACTGTAATAATAACTGCCACATATGTAACCGACGCCTTTTTTTAACTTTTCTGTTTTAAGGTCATCAAATGTGCCCCATTCTTGCGGATCTGAGGAGACAAGACGCTTGAAAAGTAAAAAATCCTTTCTGAGGTCATGTAAAAGCGAAAATACCGTATCAGAGGCATCTGACGGTATGCCGAAATCATCCCTGTAATCATGACTGTTCGTGGACACGGGAAGGTGCTTTTCCTCATACACGTTGTATAAATCAATTGTAATTTCGAAACCTTCACCATTTTTAAGAGGAATGACATCTCCTCTGATATTAAAACGGGGGTCATCAATGATTATCTTTCTGCAGCTTATTGAAAATCTCACATAGCAGACTCTCATTTCAGCCTTCCGAGCTCTTTAAGGAAATTATCAAGTGTTTCACGCATCAGAGCCGCACCGGCTTTGCTGTTGGAGTGGACAAAATAAATAAATTCGGGGTCAAGTGCTGAAGGGTTTTCCTTAACAAGCGATATGAAGTGATTAACTACATCTATACCGAGATGTATGTCGGCGCCCAGATCATAATCAAGCATAAGAACTGAGGGTATTCCATGTTCGTTCATAATATTAACGGCTTCATCATAAGTTCTTGCTATTTTAATGTCTAAAAAAAATGAGCGGTCAAAATCCCGGTATTCAGGAGTATGCCTCGGGTGGCGGATATCATCAAGGTACAACTTATACTTCATCCTTACCTCCGGCAGGCTGAGCGACCACTACGATCCTTCTTTTCCCGCCCGTTCCGGTCATTAAGAAATTATCATCCAGTGTGTCGTCAAGCATTTCATTAACATCTGAAGCAAGAGCTTTAATTATATCAACTCCGCCCCTGACAACCAGGAGGAGCCGGGAAACTCTTTTGATGCCGGCACTTTCAAGAGTTGATCTGAGGGAAAATGATTCTGAAATATTTCCTGAAAAAACAAAAGCATCATCCGGAAAGAGGGCAAGGAAATTTTCTATGTCAACATAAATAGATCTTTCAAGGTCTTTAAAATCTTCCAGTTGGGGAAGGTCTTTCATGGCGAGCTCCGTAGTAAGAATTACTTAATTATATCAGATGAAAAACATTAATACAGAAAAATTCCAGCAAAAAGGAATGAAAAAATTTATTAATGAACTCAGCAGCTTAAAAAATATCACTGACAAATCAGATCAAAAAGACCAAAACCCGTATAATTTTTCTCATTATATAGGAAGGCAATGTAACTATACGACATTTTTGTTGTTTTTTTTCACCGAAGAGAGTAATATGTAAAAAAATCGAGTGACAATGAATTTGCGGTACGGGAATCGTGTATTTCCGCACCCGTTCATTGTCAACCGAGAAGGGGACCCTGCCGACTCCTGCTGAGCGGGGCTTAATTCATCACATAAGAACTTTCTTTAAAGGGTGCAGGAAAAAAGGAAAGTTTCTATCTGAACTTATCAACATACATAAGGAGGAGGTGATGAGCAGCAATGAATCCAATAAATCGTTAAAAAGAATTGTGGAAGTTGAAAACAAGGTTCAGGAACCTGTAGAAACGGGTGTTGTCTACTGCTTTCCAAATAATATCATTTTAAATGATGATAACGGAGTTAATCTCTACAATAAAAAGATGCTGGAATTATTTATAAAAAGCTGAGGGCCTCATCATAAAACCACGGGGGACACTAAAATGAACAGATTTGAATGGCTTATTAAACTCATGCTGAGATGTGCCGAGATACGCACTCCTGAAGATTATCTTGAAGAGGCAAAAAACCATCCGGACTGGCCTGAAGATCCTGAGAAATTCTGCGGTGAAGAGTGGAAAGGTTGGGATATAATGCTTGTAAGAAGGGCAATCAGGGACTTTCCTCCGTTTAACCGTCTTATATGTCTGGTCAGAAATAAAAACATCAAAAACAGGGAAGATTACTGGAAAGAATGCATGCGGATACTGAGCTGGCCGATAAACCCTCAGAAAGCTTATCCTGACGAGTGGCCGGGATGGGAAGAATTCTTTAATATCACAGAAAAGATCCGTATGCCGGATAGTGAAGACTGCGGTTTACTGACATTCGTATCAAGAAATGAATCGATCAGCTGAACAGCAACAGTAAGCATTAATGCTTCATAATAAAACAAAGAGAGGTCAACTGACAATGAATTTGCGGTACGGGAATCGTGTATTTCCGCACCCGTTCATTGTCAACCGAGAAAGGGACCCTGCCGACTCCTGCTGAGCGGGGCTTAATTCATCACATAAGAACTTTCCTTAAAGGGTGCAGGAAAAAAGGAAAGTTTATAGACTTATCAACATACATAAGGAGGATCAAATGGATAATACAACAAAAACCTACCTTACATATGAAGAGATCAAAAAAGAGCTCTGTCAGTGTTCTTTCAAGCTTGAAGGCTCTTATTATCATCAGGAACGGGAAAAACATTCCGACTGGCCGGAATGGCCTCGAGAGCATTATTCGGACAGCTGGGAAAGCTGGGATATTTTTGTCGGCTGTAATAATAAAAACAATTTCATAAATTCCTATAAAGATCTAAGGGATCAGGTCATTTCTGCAAAAATAAGGAGTGTAGCTGAATATGTCAGTGCCTGCAGAAACCATCCGGACTGGCCGTTTGACCCTGAAATCTGCTTTTACGGTTCATGGTGCGGCTGGCATCACTTTTTTGATACTTATTCCGTTTTCAGAACAAAAGAGATGCTTTCCTATAAAAAACTGAAACAACAGATTTTAAAATGCCATATGACATGCATTCAGGATTATTATGATGAGCTGCCTAAACACAGTGACTGGCCTAAAAATCCTGAATTCTATTACGCCGGGGTATGGATAAGCTGGGATAAGTTCCTTGCAGTCAACTATAACAGGAATTTTTACAACTTTCAGGACCTTCTTCTCTTTTTAAAGGAAAAAGGGATCAGAACAATGAATGAATACTATGAACTCTGCATGAAAAAGAGATTTTATCCGCTAAACCCGGAAAAACTTTATAAGGAATGGCCGGGAGAGGAAAAGTTCCTGAGTATGATACAAACGGCAGAAGAACCGTATAATAATCCGCTTAGCGAGAATATGGGGGAGGATTGCTACATGTATTATATTCTGGACTGTTATACCGCCTGAATTATGACATAGACAAGAACATTATCTATTATTTCAGTATAATCAGCCACTTAAAAGATAGTTTTTTTTAAAAGTTAAAACAGGCACATAAACCTGCCTGATTAAAAAGGGAAAAACCTTTAAGTCACCACATTTTTTTCAACAAAAACATTGTAATACAGCTTCATTCAAAAGAAATTGAAAAGATTTAGAAATCTGTTAAATTAGAAATGTCCGTAAAAAAACATGTGTGCTTTTTAAGAAAGGGGATAGAATCACAATAAAAACTGATATTAAAGGGATGAAAAAATGGAAAGCATAAATTTTCTTGAAATCCTTGATGAAAAGATCGTAAAGTTCATAAACAGTCACAAAGATCCTGAAGAATCCGGGTTGTTATTGACAATGTGGGGGCATCTTCAGGATGTAATGGCTACAAATCCCTCAATAAAAACAGCTTCTCCCCGTGAACAGTACGACAAGGTCATAAAACTTCTCATGCAGGAAGTTGCAGGATCTGCCGGGGATCTGATGAGGGCTCTAAAAAGGGATATGGCATGTAAGGGACTTACAAATTTCGCTTTGATAAAAGCAGAAAATGATCAACGGATAGCAATGACACTGACACGAAAGGTGCTGTATGTATGGAACAGAGCACAGGGAGATTGACTAAATAACATGTGAAAAAACGCTATGAAAGGAAAAATACCAAAAACAGTCATAATAACTGATGATAATCCGGTAAAAAAGACAGAAGACGGAGTTGACTACAGGTTCCCGGATAATATTATTATGTCTGAAGATGATGGAACTAACCGATTTAACAAAGAAATGTTAAAACTCCTTTCTAAAATTAC
>Ga0116157_10002113_pt1 | contig 19525 bp, 20 predicted proteins | sample AD_UKC048_MetaG_FD_89882 | JGI IMG/M metagenome (GOLD analysis project Ga0116157, IMG submission 89882) | Active sludge microbial communities of municipal wastewater-treating anaerobic digesters from USA - AD_UKC048_MetaG | ecosystem: Engineered > Bioreactor > Anaerobic > Digestate | place: USA...
CTTTATTATATTCTTTTTATTTATGAATTCTATAAGTTTGTTGTCTGGTAAGCAAACGACAATTAATGCCATAAACGGTTTATTACCGTTTTTAGGTAAAAATATTTTGATAGTTGGTGCATTAATAGGACTATTGGCGGTAGTTACTTCGTATATTATTATTATTCATTATTTTCGCGATATGCTAATTTGTGATATAAATTGTAAAAAATGAGTGAGTATTTTTGTTAGTATATTTTTACCTTTAATTTTTTTATTTATGAATATTAATAAAATAGATGATTTGATGTCATTAGTAGGTGGTGTAATGGGAGGTATAATTGCCATCGTTGTTTTATTAATGTATCAAAAAGTAAAAAGTATAAAGCAAAATGTAAGCCCATATAATTTAAATTTATCTAATTGACTAATTTTTGTTATTGGGTCGATATGTTTTATTGGATCGATTTCGCAAATTGTTTTAAGAATTTTGAATTTAAGTTAATTTAATTGACAAAAAATTAATAATTTTATATAATAAACGTATATAACATAAATTTATATATATGAAAAAATTCATATCTTTTTGTATAATTTTTCTTTTTATATTTCAGGTCGCTTTAGCCGCTAATATTATTACTGTTAGTGGTACGATTGTTAATTTAAGCACTCAGGAAAAGTGATTGGCGATTAAAATAAGTGAACCCTTGGTAACAAGAATTATAAAACAATTAAGATCTTTAATCAATCCTAATAGTATAAAATCTAATGAATATAGGATAAATATTTTAGATAATACAATAATAGAAAATTTAGATGAAGAGATCATTACAATTGATAAGATTAGTATAGGAGAAAAAATTATTGTTACTGGTGAATTAATTTCAGAAATAAAAGATAAAGATCCAGGCTTAATTCAAGCTGAAAATATTAAAATTTTGAAAAGAAAATCAATTTTAATAGTAGTAAAAGATTTTTTTTCTTTTAGTGATAAAAGTGGCCCTCAGAGATTAAGTACCGGAAATGATGATGGTGCGATAGTGACAGGCGTTGGAAAAGAATTTGGTTTTGGTGATCAGTCAATAGCCAATCCTTATAACGAAGTTACTTTTAAACGTGATAATTGTGCTTCTGAAGGTGAGCCAATTTTAATAAGTACTTTTTTAGCACCTTCAAAACCTCAAGAATGTTGTAAAGACGAAAACGATCAAGAATATTTACAAATTTGTCCAATACCAAATACTGAAGTGCAATCAGTTACAGTTAATGGTTTTCCGTATATAGTTAAAGGATATTGTCAAAAAACATGTCCTAAGATTAAAACTGAAAATCCTTTTTCTCCTTTAAAATTACCTTTAATACCGATGCCAACTATAACTACAACTAGACCTAAAAGAGCAATAGGAGATGTTGGTTTTTTAGATGGATGTATTACAGATAATGATTGTTTTTATGATGGAGAAAAATGTGTTTTATTGGCGGTGGGAGGTTATCAATCGAGAAATTATGAATGAGAATGATTTTTAAGAAATGATCCAAAAGGATGTGTTTGTAATAAAACAACTCATAAATGCGTAATAGTAGAAGATAAAAATGCTCCTAAAATAGATAATTGTGACGCAAATATTACTTGTTCAGAAGATAATACCCCAGTTTGTGGTAAAGATGGAAAAACATATCAAAATCCATGTGAAGCTATAAGATGTTATACTAGTGTACAATGTTTTGGGGCATGTCCTTGTAAAACAACAACGACGACTATTGGGTTTATTCCATCATTGCGACCAGGATTTTGTAATTTAGCAAGTGAATGTGAATTATGTGGATTAGAATGTTTTGAAAAAACAATGTTGATGCAATTAAAAAATACTGGAAAAATATGTGATTCATCTCAATCTGAAAATTGAGAATGTAAATGCCAAGACAATAATTGTATTCCTAGTTTTAAACAGCCAGTAGATGAAAACCAAGATTGTCCTGATACGATAAGTTTAGTATGTGGTACTGATGGACAAACATATAAAAATAGTTGTGAAGCTGAAAAACTAAATGTTAATGTTGTTTGTAACAAAGCTTGTCCTTGTGATATTGATAATAATTTAGTAAATTGTCCAAATATTTCTGAACCAGTGTGTGGCATTGATGGGAAAACATATTCTAATATTTGCTTTGCTAATAATGCGGGAGTTGAAGTAAAGTGTAATAAAGCCTGTCCTTGCACAGTTAGTTCTCCTACTCCTTCCATTGTTCCTAGCAGTGATAATATGTCAAAAAATGTAAATATTAAAGGTTTTTGCGGAATACAAACTGAAGCACCTTGCGGTAATGACAGTAATTGTAGGGTGAGTGGTTGTAATGGAAATGTTTGTCAAGGCAAATTACAGTCAACAGTCAGCACAACATGTGAATACAAAGATTGCTATCAAAAACCACTTAACGTGCATTGTGGGTGTGATCAAGGCAAATGTCAATGATATAGCACGATTAGTTCAGAATCAAGTTCTAATTTATTAAATCCTAGTGTAAACATTGATCCAGTTATTACGCCAGAAGCTAGTTTGCCTTCTGCATCTGGTCCTAAAGTTTGTTTAATGGCTTTAATGTGTTTAGATGGTAAAATTCATTATCAAGATTGTGGTGAAATTGGTGAAAAATGTTATGATTTTATTGAAACTGGTAATGGTAATTGCACTTGTAGAACTTATTAATATTTGTTACATAACCGATAAAAAGTTTTTACTTTTTATCGGTTTTTGGTTAAATTGATTTTGATTAAAAATTATGATAAAGTGTATAGATATATATAAAATTACATAATGGATATTGGTTTATTTAACTATGCATTGCCTAAAAAATTAATAAGTCAAAAGTTAATATTACCTCGAGATAAATGTAAATTATTAATTTATAATAGGGAAGATAAGAAAATTTTGCATAATAAATTTTCTGATGTTTTGAATTATTTAGACAAAAATGATGTTTTGATTTTAAATAATACTAAAGTATTTCCTTCAAGATTAATGGGAGAAAAGGCAACTGGCGGAAAAGTTGAAATTTTTTTATTAAATCCAAACAATAATATTTTTTCTAATGATATACAAAATAAATGGAATATTTTAGTAAATAAAAAATTAGAAAATAGTAGTAAAATCATATTTAAGAAGAATAATAAAATTATTTTATCTGGTATTATTAAAAACGATGTTGATAAAATACAAATTGTATTTGATAAAAATGGGAGAGAATTGTGAAAAGCAATTTATTTATTAGGTAGCATGCCAATACCGCCGTATATTAAAAGTAAAAAAGATCAAAAACATTATCAAACAGTATATGCAAAGAATTTAGGATCGTGTGCGGCACCAACAGCCGGATTTCATTTTACCGAAGGGTTATTAAAAAAATTAAAAAATAAAGGAATAAAAATAGAATATATTACACTTACGGTCGGACTAGGTACTTTTAAACCGATTAATGTTGATAGGGTTGAAGATCATCGTATGGATACGGAATATTTATCAATTGACAATGATACCATTAAAAGATTAAATGAATATAAAAAGCAAGGAAAAAATTTTGTAGCCGTTGGTACAACAGTAGTAAGAACTTTGGAATCAGTTTATGATGGTAAAAAATTTAAAAATAATATTAGAAAAACTGATATTTTTATTTATCCCGGATATCAATTTAAAATTGTCGATAAGTTTATTACGAATTTTCATTTTCCAAGATCAACTCCGCTGATGATGGTTGCAGCATTTATCATGGACAAACAGAAAGATTTTGAAATGTCGCGTTCAGAAATTTTAAGAATTTATGCCATAGCTATTAAAAGAAAATATATGTTTTATAGTTTTGGCGAAAGTATGTTAATATTATAAAATATGTTTAAAGTAATTAAAAAATCCAAAAAAACAAAGGCAAGAATTGGTCGTTTGATGACTGAGCATGGTTCAATTGAAACACCAGTTTTTATGCCGCCAGCTACTAAAGGATATTTAAAAGGGTTGGGAACAGATGATATACAAGATATAGAAAGTCAAATTATTTTAGTGAATACTTATCATTTGTATTTAAAACCAGGAGAAAAATATATTAAAAAATTTGGTGGTATTCATAAATTTATGAATTGGAATTTTCCAATTTTAAGTGATTCGGGCGGTTTTCAGGTGTGAAGTTTGAATAAACGTAATGGCAAAAAATTAGTTAAAATTAATGAAAAAGGAGCTGAGTTTACATCTGTTATTGATGGTACTAAACATTTTTTTACACCAGAAAAATCAGTACAAATACAGCATGATTTAGGGGTAGATATTGTTATGGCTTTTGATCAATGTGCGCCTGATGAATTAAATGAAAAAGAATCAAAAGAGATTTTAGATAAAACCAATAGATGGCTTTTAAGAAATATTAAAGAACATAATAAATTAAATTTGAAAAATAAAACAAAGAAATTATTATTTGGTATTGCCCAGGGAGGTAAATATATTAATTTACGTAAATCAGCGATTAATTTTATTGATGAACTAGATGTTGACGGCGTTGCTTTGGGCGGTGAAACTATTGGATATAATATGGAAGAAACCAAAAAATTACTTGATAAATTGAATGATAATTTCCCAAAAGATAAACCAATTTATACTATGGGGCTTGGTGGTAATCCACAAGATATGGTGGATGTAATTATTAGAGGAATCGATATGATGGATTGTGTTAATCCGGCAAGATTAGCAAGACATGGTGAATTATTTATAGGTAAATTAGATTTAAAATCTTTTAAAATTAAATCAAAAGAAAAAGATAATGTTATAAAAATAAGTCAATCTAAATTTAAAGATGATAAAAAACCAATTGATGAAGATTGTCAGTGTTTTACTTGTAGAAATTATTCTAGGGCATATCTAAGGTATTTGTATTTGATGAACGAGTCATTGTACTTGAGGTTGGCAACAATACATAATATTCATTTTGCTAATCAAATTATTAATAAAATAAAAGATTTTATAAAGCATGAATAAAAAAACACTTTTATTATTTACCTGTTGTGCACCATGCGTTTTACCAATTTTAGAATATTTAAAAGATAAAAATTTAGATATTACCTTATATTATTTTAATCCTAATATTCTAAATGAAGAAGAATTTTGAAAGAGATTTTATGATGTATGCTATATAGGAAATATCTATCATTGCAAAGTTTTATTACATAATTATAATCATACAGAATGACTAGATTTTTTGAAGACAAATTTAAAAAAACCTTTAAATGAATATGTTGAAAACGATAAGCGTTGCGAACAATGTTTATATATGAGAACTAAATATGCTTTTCTTTATGCGAAAGATAAGAACTTTGATATGCTTTCAACTACATTTTTAACTAGTTTATATAAAAATACAGATTTTATAAGAGATATAATTGAAGATTTAATTAAAAATAGTAATATTGAATTTTTGGATTTAGATATAGATAAAAAAGAATTTTATCAAAAAGGAATTGAGCTTTGTAAAAAGCACGATATTTATAGACAAAAGTTTTGCGGGTGTGAATTTTCTATAAAATAATTGATTTCTGATATTTTTTATGATACAATATATGAGTAAAATAGCGAAAAAATTAATAATTAACTAATTTTTAAACAAGAATGGATTACGGCAAACATTTGCTATTAGAGGTGATTACCAAAGATGGCAAAGATTTGGCAAGTGTTGCCAAAATGAAAGAATTTTTTAATTTAATTATTAAAAAAGTAAAGTTTACGGTTGTTTTGAAGCCAGTATTTTATAAATTTAAACCAAGAATAAAAGGAGATCTGGCGGGTATTACCGGGATGTGTGTTGTTAGCGAATCACATATTTCAATTCACACATGGCCTGAAAGAAATTATTTTGCTTTTGATATTTTTTCTTGTAGCGATTTTGACGAAGATAAAGTAATAACTATTATTAGTGAATTATTTAATACGTCAGAAATATATTCGCAAATTATTGAAAGAGGAATAAAAATAAACTTTAAACATAAAAAAGGCAGATAATGTCTTTTTTAATTTTTTAAAACATATATGATAAAAAAAGAAATAAAAAATGATAGTAAATATTATTGGACTAACCATGTTAGAGAAAAGATGATTTTTTACGGATTATCAGACAGTTTAATTAAAAGAATTATTAGATTTCCTGAAAGAATAGAAGAAGGTATTGCGCCAGATACAATTGCATCTGTAAAAACAGCCGGATCTAAAAAAAATCAATATGAAATTTGAGTAATGTATCAAATAAAAAAAAGAGTGAAAATTAATAGCAATATTAACGATAATTCTTTAAATATTCTAGATAAATTATCAGAGAACGAGATTAATGAAATTATTAGATATAAACCTCAAATTGTAGTTATTAGTGCTTGAAAATATCCTGGGATTACTCAAAAAAGAAATGAAATACCAATTCCCGAAGATGTAAAAAAGATTTTTGGTATATAAATACTTGTATTTTTTTTAAATTTTGTTTATAATTATAATAGCTATAATAGCTATAATAGCTATTCAAAATTATTTAAAATATAAAATATGAAAAAGCTCAAATTTTATTTAGCAGCAATTATTGTTATTTTAATTTTGCTGTGTTTTCAATTTTTGTTTATTGTATTACGGGAAGCCACTCGTTTAGATACTTTGAGAAAAAATTGAGATCCAAAATCGATAGAACTATCACAATTAGGATTTGTGTCAGAAAATTTTATTGAAAATTATAATATTAGAAAAGAAATTGTTGAATTTGAAAAAAATAAATTATTAGTAGTATTTATTGGTCACGATCAATCCTATTTTGATAGAAATATTATTGCCAATATGTTTATTTACGGTACTGATACTAAAGGAGAAACAGTATTAAAAGATTTTCAATCAATTACTTTAGCAGAATCAGAAAAATTAAAATTTAATGAAATATTACCAGCTTTACCTATTATAGAAAAAGTTATTGATATTAATAATGATAAAAATCCAGAATTTATAGTGAACTTAGGCGAATATGCTGGTTTCGGAACTAGATATACGGTGATGTCGTATAATACTAATAAAGAAGATTTGAAATGATTAAGTTTGACTGATGCTAGTGGTATTACAGACCAATCATGATTTTTTGAAGGTTATTTTGAAGAGAGTTTATTACATTTCGAAATTGATGAAAAAAACAATGCAGTATATCAATTTATAGGTGTTAAACCAGAAGATATTGAACCTGAATTAGAAACTGATTTGAATCAATGGCAATGAAGAGCAGATGTGTTTGTTTTACAACCAAATAGTAATACTTTTATTCAAAAAGTTAAATAATATCTTATGAGTTCTCAAAAGATATATGTTATTAATAATTTAGGAGAAAAAGAATTATTATCTGAAGCAAAAATTATTAGTAGCGCCAGAAGAAGTGGCGCCAGTTTAAAATTAGCTAAAAGTATTGCTGAGGCTATTAAATTAAAAGTGAAAAACAATACTAAAACTGCTGATATATATAGTTGAATTAAATCTATATTACTTAAACAAAATCCTCAATTAGGTATGAAATATAGCTTAAAAGAGGCAATTCGAAAATTAGGACCTATGGGGTATTGGTTCGAAAAATATATTAGTAAGCTTTTACAAGAGTATGATTATAAAGCTAAGATAAATCAAATAATACAAGGTAATTGTACTGATTTCGAGATAGATGTATTGTTGTTAAGTGAGAGATACAAAGAATTAATTTTTGGTGAATGTAAATATCATAATCAAACGGGAACTAGGGTAAATATTTCGGTTATTTTAGAAAATTATGCAAGTTTTCTTGACTTGAAAGAAGGTAAATTAGCAAAAGATTTTTTAAGTAAAGGATATACTTCGAAACGATTGATAGTTACAAATACCAAGTTTACAAGCAAGGCAATTGATTATGCTAATTGCTATGGAGTTAGTTTATTAGGTTGGAAATATCCAAAAGATAAAGGACTAGAATATTATATAGAAAATAATGGATTTTATCCTATTACAATTTTACCTTCTATAAATGAATTAGCAATGTCGGAATTGTATGATCGTAATGTTATTTTTGCTAAACAATTATTAGATCCATTAGTGCAAAAGCATTTATTTAAAAAGCCTTTAAATAATGTTAATTTAAATAAGATTATAAATGAGGCTAAGATATTATATGGCTTATTGTAAAATGAGGGTTTAAGGCCTGCGTAAGCAGGTTTTTCTTTTCTTGAAAAAAACATAAAAATGTGTTAAATTAATAAAAGATAATTTAGCCGAAGTGGCGGAACTGGCAGACGCGCACGACTCAAAATCGTGTGAAGCAATTCATGTGGGTTCGACCCCCACCTTCGGCACATAATATTTAATAATATTTAAAAAAATAATATGCAAATAGAAACAGATACTTTAATACATAATTCTGAAAATCAAAATATTAAAACAAGAAAAATTGATTTAAGATCTTGAAGCAAGAAATTTTTTATTAAGAAAAATATTATAAGTATAATAATTATTTTAGTGATGCTTTTGGGGCTCACTCAAATATCTGTTGGTTTTGGTTATAAAATGGGCATGGTGGATGGTTTTAAAAAACAATCACAACTAAATTTTTTATTAAGTAAAAATGTTTTAGGTTTTGCTGATACTAAATCTGAAAGTGATTGATATGTTTTTTGAGATGTTTGATCAAAAATTAAAAACGAATATGTTGATAGCAAAGAGATCGAAGATGAAAAACTGATTGAATATGCAATTAGAGGTGTGGTTGCTGCTACTGATGATCCTTTTTCAGAGTTTTTAACTTATAAAGATTACGAAGAATTGAATGGTGAATTAGCTGGATCATTTGAAGGCATTGGAGCTGAAATTGGAAAACGCAATGGCCAAATTGTAATTATAGCACCATTAACAAATTCTCCAGCTGCTAAGGTAGGATTAAGAGCAGGTGATGTTATAATTGAAGTAAATGGTAAATCCATTGTAGACTTAAGTACATCAGAAGTAGTAAAATTAATAAGGGGAAAAAGTGGAACTAAGGTTTTAGTAACAGTTTATCGTGAATCAATATCTGATACAAAAACATTTGAAATTGTTCGTGCGAAAATTACTATTCCATCTTGTGGCATAGAGTTTACTTCTGATAATATTGCAGTATTAAGAATATATAATTTTTATGATTTATTATTACCAGAATTTAATAAAGCATTAAATTTAATTAAGCAAAAAAATCCACGTGGTATTATTGTTGATCTAAGGAATAATCCTGGTGGATATCTTGAGTCTTATTTAAGGATTGCCAATGATTTTTTTAAAAAAGGAGATGTAGTTTTAATTGAAGATTTTAAAGAAAAGCAAGATAAACAAACAGAAATTTCTCAAGGGGAAGGTTATTTGAGTAATAAAAAAATGATTGTTTTAGTAAATGAAGGCACTGCTTCTGCAGCAGAAATTTTAGCTGGAGCGTTGAGAGATAATTATAAAGTAAAGATAGTTGGTGTTAAATCTTTTGGTAAGGGAAGTGTCCAAGAATTAATGCCTTTAAAAAATAATAATTTTTTGAAATTAACAATTGCTTATTGGCTAACTCCAAAAGGTATTAATATTTCTAAAAAAGGGATAGAGCCTGATATAAAAGATGAAGAAATAGATGCACTTAGTGAATATGAAGGTATTAATTTAAATAAAGATAGGCAGCTTAAAAAAGCATGAGAAGAATTAAATAAAATTATACAATAAAAATATGAAAATAGTTCTATTGAAAGATGTAAGAGGTTTTGGTAAAAAAGGAGAAATCAAAGAAGCAAAAGATGGTTATGCTAAGAATTTTTTAATTAAAAATGGATTAGCAAGAATTGCTGATAATTTAGCCGTCAAAGAAGCTGTATTTTTACAACAGCAAAAAAATGAAAAACAACAAAAAATACAAAGTCATATTAATGAATTAGAAAAACAATTAAAAGGTATAATCGTAAATATTCCTTTGAAATTTTCTGAAAATGGAAAAGAAGCTTACGAGTCTTTAAATAAAAAACAAGTATTAGAAGCTTTGAAAATAAATTTTGATATTGCCCTTAATCAGAATCAGGAGATTGTATTTGATAAAAATATAAAAGAAAAAGGAACTTATGAAATCCATATAAATTTGGGATATGGAGTTGTAGTTCCTTTAAAAATTGAAATTGTTAGCAAATAATTACATTACATTTGCAACGGTAATTTTTTTAATTTTACCTTGGAAATTAGTTTTATGCTTATTGGTAAACTTGACAATACCATCTTTTGTAGCATAAATAGTATTATCTTTGCCTTTTTTCACATTTTTACCAGGATAATAATTATTGCCATTTTGTTTAGCGATAATTGATCCGTTAGTTACGGGGTTTCCATCATGAACTTTAACGCCCAATCTCTTAGCATTTGAATCTCTTCCATTTCGTGAGGAACCACCAGCTTTTGTATGAGCCATAATAAAAAATTTAATATTTTGATTGTTATATGGTAAATATTATATCAAATTTTTATATGTTTGTAAAGATGGTGTTCAAATGGATAAAAAACAATATATTATTGATTTTATTTGGTTTTTTAATGTTTGGCTTAGGTTTAATTCAAGGTGGTAAGTTTTTGCAAAGACCATCGATTATAGTTAATGGTAATGTAATAGGTGTAGCAGACTTAAAAGAACAAATTGTGGCTAATATGGATACTAAAATAGCTGATGTAAAAAGTTTGGTTGATAATGGTTTTGTGGCTAGTAAACGTGGTAAATATTATTATCCAAACGGATGTAAATTGGCTGATGGATTAAGCCAAACAAATTTGATATATTTTGATACCGAGCAAGAAGCTATAAATGCTGGTTATATTAGACAAATAAAATGTGATTAAAAAGTTTCTAAAATTATTTAGCGATTTTTAAATATCGGTAAAATCGTCATAAATACTGCTTTGAAGATTTTTATTGATATCACCATTTTTGAATATATTGTTTTCGCTTTTGTGTATAGCAGTAATAATTTTTGTTTTGTTTTTAATAATTTTACATTCGTTTATTTGAACGCGAATTTCTTCTGGAATTTCGCGCATGATTTTATTAAATTCAGTTTGATCAATTTTTATAAGTTGTGTCCATTTTCCCAAAGGCTTTAGTATGTCTTTTATTTTTTTTCATTCATAGGCACAATCTTCTTTATCATTGATTTGAAAACATCCTTGGTCGCTTTCTATTTGATAAAGGTTTTGAGATACTAAGTAATTATCCACTTTGTTTTTAATAATATCTATTTCTTTTTCAATGTTTTGTCTTTTTTGATGCAAATCAAAATATTTGTTAATTAAATTTTTAATATTAGCTTCGTTTTTCTCAATTTCAGGCTTGGCTTGATAATGCTTAAAAACGGGACATATATTTTTATATCCGCATCAATCGCAAAGGGCATTTGGTTTAGGGCAAAAAACTTTTTCTTTTTGAATATCTTTAATAGTTTTTAATATTTTACTTTTTGTTTCTTCTAGAGATTCTAAGGTTCTTTTTGTTTTTATAATTTCTCCAAATTTTAAAAAATATAAAGAAAGGTCAAGATCTTTAATATTAATATTTGGCCATTTATCTAAAAAGGCAAGGGCATAGATTGAAAGTTGATTGTTTTGATCAACTTTTGATTGGCTTGGTAATCGTTTACCGGTTTTATAATCCATTATTTCATAGCGTTCTTCTGTTTTTTGAATTCTATCAATAATACCTGATACAATATGTACCTCGTTGTTATCATTTAAACTGATTTCAAAAGGCGTTTCTAAGCCTAAAATAGTAACATCTTTATGGTCGTTTTTTCGGAAAAAATTTTTAATAATCATTACACCTTCGTCGTAGTAAAAATTATTTAAAGTTTTTTCTTTTTGGCTTTTTTTATCAAAATATTTAATTTCAGATCAATGTTTATCAAAGAAAGAAATAAGATCTTTTAAAGAAATTTTACGATAATTGTTTTCAAAAAATCATTGTAGGATATAATGTAAATATGAACCGAAAACCGCTTCTTCGGATTTTGGTTCAGGGATTTTATCAATTTGATTTAGTTTATATTTATATGGGCATTGTTTAAATGTCTCCATTGCTGAATGAGAAATACGCATGATGATATATTTATATATTTATTATATCAAAACATGAAATAAAAAGCAAAAAAAAGCCGGTTATTGCTAACCGGCCGTTATTCCCTCTCTTTCTCCTTTAGGGTAAATTTTTTGGTTTGTTCTCGCGACAAACCTGCACCTCCTTATATTGTTATTTTGATATTCGACGCTCTTGTGAGCCGGATATATATTAGCATAAAATAGTGTGAAAGTAAACGAAGTTTAAATTTAATTAGGAATATAAAATATTTGGAAAATATGATAATATATATAAAAAATAAATATATAAATATGAATAAAAAAATCAATAAAATTAGTTTTTATTTTAACTCTGATAATAAAAAAGCAGTTAATTTATACAATAAAATAAAGAGTTTTATTATTAATAAATATCCAAAGATTAGTTTTGATGATAGCCATCCAGATGTAATTTTGGTATTGGGAGGTGATGGCGCTATGATAAAAGCAGTAAAAAAATTTAATTATATTAATTCTTTGTTTTTTGGATTGAATTTAGGTAATACCGGCTTTTTAACATCGGTTAGGGATCATAAAAAATTTATGGTAAGTATAGATAATTTATTAAAAGGTAATTTTTTTATTAGTCCACGCAATTTAATAAAAACTGAAGTGATTAGAGATAAAAAAATTATTTTTTCTGATGACGTTTTGAATGAGGTAGCAATTCAGAATTTAGTGGGCATGGTAAAAGCGGAAGTTAAAATTAATGATTTTCCATTTCAAAATATTTTTGGAACTGGCGTTTTAGTATCAACTCCAACAGGATCAACCGCATATAACTTATCAGCTCATGGGCCATTAGTAATGCCAAATATTAATTGTTTTATTTTAACAGAATTAATGGATCATAATATACCAACACCAAGTTTGATAGTTTCAAAAAATGAAAAAATTACAATTGATATAATTGATTTTAGAATCAAAGAAATTTTTCAAATTAAACAAAATGATAAATATTTGGGATGCGATGTAGCATTAATTAGTGATGGTATAAATGTTTTATCATTAAAAAAGAGAGATAAGATTATAGTTGTGAACAATACAAAAAAAATATATTTGGTCGAACTTGAGCATAACTATTTTCTTAAAAGTTTGAAAGAGAAATTTTATAAAAAATAGTAATTTATTTGCTGTAATGCATTGTTTGTGTTTTTGGTGTAAGTACTTGATTTTTTTAAAAAAAAGTAGTAAAATATAATCAAGTTTTATAATATTAAAAGTTAAATGTTTTAGCATGAAAAAAAATAATTTATTATTGATCGTAGCTTTAGTTATTTTAATTGCCATTGCTATGGTATGAATACTTAAAAATGGTGGTGCTTCAATGAGAACTCAGCCAACAACGCCTGATCAAACCTTTAATAATGATGTAGTTGAATTACCTCAAGATTCTGATATACCTTTAGACGGCTTAAATATTGCCCCAGAAACAATTCCAGCTCCATAAAATTTGAAATTAAAACAACGCTTTAGGGCGTTGTTTTTTTAATTGTAATTTGATATTGTTTAATATGATTAAAATTAAATATTAAAATATGGAAAGAGAAAAAGGTTATGAATTATTAAAAAACAATGTATTTAATGAAAATTTAATAAAACATTGTTTGGCGGTAGAGGTAATTATGCGTAAATTAGGAGATTTTTTTAATGAGGATGTTGAAAAATGAGGATTAGTTGGATTATTACACGATATTGATTATGAAAAAACTAAAGAAAACCCAGAAAAACATGGAATTGTTTCAATGGATATTTTAGCTCCATATAATTTTGAAAATGATATTTTAGATGCAATTAAAAGTCATAATGAAATGCTCGGTTTTGAAAGAGATACCTTGATGGCAAAAGCTTTGTTTTGTACCGATCAATTATCAGGTTTAGTAGTGGCTAGTACTTTGGTATTGCCTTCTAAAAAAATACAAGATTTAACAGTAGATTCAATTATGAAAAAATTTAAAGAAAAAAGTTTTGCAAAAGGAGCTAAAAGAGAAAATATATTATTATGCGAAACAGAATTAAATATTAAACTAGAAGATTTTATTGGTTTAGCTTTAGAATCAATGCAAAGTATTAGTAATGGCATTGGATTATAATAAATAAAATTTGAATATGGAAATACGAGCTGATTTTCACATACATTCTAAATATGCAAGAGCTACCAGCAAAGATATGGATATAGATCATTTAGCAAAATTTGCTAAAATTAAAGGTTTAGATGTTGTTGGAACGGGCGATTTTACACATCCAAAATGGTTAAACGAAATTGAAAATAAACTTGAAGAACAGGACGGATTATTAAAATTAAAAGATTTTTCTAGTGATGTTAAATTTATTTTAAGCGGTGAGATTAGTAGTATTTATACTCAAGACGGGAAAGTGCATAGAGTGCATAATTTAATTTTAATGCCGAGTATTGAATCGGTTAAAAAATTAAACGATGAATTAAGATCACGTGGTTGTAATTTAAATTCTGATGGGAGACCGATAATCGGCTTATCTTCAAAACAATTATTAGAAATAGTATTAGAGACAGATAAAGAAGCGGTGTTTATTCCGGCACATATTTGAACGCCGTGATTTTCTTTATTTGGTTCTAAGTCTGGTTTTAATACTATTGAAGATTGTTTTCAAGAATTAACGCCTTTTATTAAAACTATGGAAACAGGGTTATCATCGGATCCAGAAATGAATTGAAAGTTTTCATTATTAGATAATATTACATTAATTTCTAATTCGGATTCGCATTCACCAGATAATTTAGCAAGAGAATGTAATGTGCTTAATTGCGATTTGAGTTATATTAGCATTGCTGATGCAATTCAAAGTGATGATAAAAATAAATTTTTATATACCGTAGAATTTTATCCAGAAGAAGGTAAATATCATTATGATGGTCACAAAGACTGTAATATTTGTTTGAGTCCAGAAGAATCTAAAAAATATAATAATTTATGCCCAGTTTGCCATAAACCATTAGTGATCGGGGTAGCTAATCGTGTATTTGAATTAGCAGATAAAGAAAAAATTGATATTAGCAATAAAATACCTTTTAAATCATTAATTCCTTTAAAACAAATTATTTCTCAGATATTAAATACGGGAGTTAGTTCTAAAAAGGTGATTTCATATTATAATTTTCTAATTGAGAAGTTTGGTAATGAATTAGATATTTTGATTAAAATTGAACAAAAACAATTTGATGAAGCTGGTTTTAATGATATTGGTGAAAAAATAGCTAAAATGCGTAAAAATGAGGTTGAAAGAAAACCGGGATATGATGGTGTTTATGGAGTAATTCGCGTGTTGTAATTTTAATAAAAATAATATAAAATATATTTAATATATTAAAATAATTTGTTATGTGGTTAGTATATATATTAAAAACGATAGGATTAAAAATTGTTTTATTTTTAAAACATTGATATATAGATGGTTTTTGATTTGCCTATAAAAATTATATGTTTGTTATGAGAATGCTTGATCGTGAATGAGCATTATTTGTTACCGTAAAACATTTATTTAAACCTTTATATCAAGATTATTCTTTTGCTGGTTATTTTATTGGTATTGGTTTTAGGATAGTAAGAAGTATCATGGCTTTTTTTATATACTTAGTAATAACTGTAATTTTTATTTTTTTATATCTTGTATGATGCGGTATTTTGCCGGTTTTAGTATTTAAATCATTAAATCGATAAATATGCTTTCATTATTTAACCCTAGCGGAAAAGAAATAAAATCAAAATTTGAAAGGCTAAATTTTAGTTGATGAGAAAACAAATTAATTGATTTAATTTTAAAATTAATTTGAGTTTTAATTCTATGTATATCAGTATTATTACTTAATGATAATAAATGGTGTTTTGTTGTTTATATTATTTTATTAGGATTGTTAGATATATTTATGAATAAGGACAAGGCAGTAAATAATATTATTTTAAATGATTTAAACAAAAAAGAAATTAATATTGATTTATTTGTTAGAAAAGATGTTGAAAGATTGGTATTAAAATCATATTTTGAAGCAATAAGATATAAAAGAGATTTTAGATTAATTTTATTAAGAGCTTTATTAAATGAAAATATTATTTTTAGAAGTTTAGTTAAAATGGATGTAAAGCCCGTTGAAGTTTTAAATACTATTAATCAAGAAATATTAAATAAAGTTGATAATGACAAAGATACTTTAAAAACATATATTAAAGATTTATTATCTAAATCGTTTTTAGAAACCTTAAATTTAAGAAACAATCAAATTACAAAATCAGCTTTATTTTTGGCTTTGATCAACGATAAACAGGGTGGAATAACGAATGTTGTTATTAATAAATTTGATATTAACTATGATGATATTTCTAATGCCTTGATATTACTAGGTATGCCAGTACCAAACGTAGATCATTTGACGGCAGGAGTAGGTGATTTCTTTAAATTAAGAATGAAATATGGATATAAATTTAAGATTGATAGAGCTTTTATGTCAAGACCAACTAAATATTTAGATAAAGTTTCAATTGATTTAACGTCGTTAGCTCAAAAAATGAGAATTGGATTTCTGGTTGGACATGACAGAGAATTTGATCAAATGATGAATGTTTTATTAAGGCCTGGGCTTAATAATGTACTATTAATTGGAGAACCGGGTAGTGGCAAAGAGACAATGGTTATGTATTTAGCGATGAAAATTGTTTATGATGAAGTTCCTAGCATTTTATTTGATAAAAGGTTAGTTATGTTAAATGTTGGAGAAATTACTCAGGGAGCTCAAAATGTCGGCGAACTACAAAATAGATTGTCAAATATTATTAAAGAAATATTAGAAGCAGGAAATATAATTTTATATATTCCTAATATTTATAATTTAAAACAAACGAACATTGAAAATACAGGAATGAATGCAGCTGATTTTTTGAAACAAGTTTTCCAATCAAGTTTAGTTCCTATTATTGGTAGTACTACGGCTTTGGAATATCATACTATTATTGAAAAAGATTCTGAATTTTGTCATATATTTGAAAAAGTTAGAATGGAAGAAATTAATGAAAATGAAGCTATTAAGATTTTAAGTTATGAAGCTTTAGCTTTAGAAAAACAAAGTAATGTAACTATTACTTATAAAGCGATTAAAAGAGCAGTGATGTTGGCTAAAAGATATATTACCGATAAATTACTTCCAAGTTCAGCCAGTGATTTATTAAAAGAAGCAGTTTCGTATGTTAAAGCTAATCGTCGTAAATTAGTTATTGAAGATGATATCATATTATTAATGGAAAACAAGACTAATATTCCTATTTCCAAAGTTACTAAAAATGAATCAGCTAATTTGCTAGATTTAGAAAATATTATTCATAAAAAATTAATTGATCAAGAAGAAGCAGTAAAATCAGTAGCAAGTGCAATCCGTGAATATCGAGCTGGTCTAGCTAAAAGCAAAGGACCAATTGCTACATTTTTATTTGTTGGTCCTACTGGTGTGGGTAAAACTGAATTATCTAAAATTTTATCTGATACTTATTTTGGTAGTGTTGGTAAAATGATTCGTTTTGACATGTCAGAATTTCAAGAGGAAACTTCAATTTCAAGATTTATCGGTAGTGTTGACGGTAAAATTACTGGTTTATTAACAGAAGCGGTAAAAAATAATCCTTTTTCTCTAATACTTTTAGATGAATTTGAAAAAGCAAATAGTAAAATTTTAAATTTGTTTTTAGCAGTATTTGATGAGGGAAGATTAACAGATAGTATAGGCAAATTAGTTGATTTTAGTAATACAATTATTATCTGTACATCTAATGCTTTATCTGATTTTATTAAAGAAGAACTAGCTAAAGGAACCAAATATGAAAATTTATCAGAAGAAATTAAAAGTAAATTAACCAATGTTTATAGACCCGAGTTGTTAAATCGTTTTTCTAAAATTTTAGTATTTAAACCTTTAGAAAAAGAACATATATTAGCTATAGCTAAATTACATATTATTAAATTAAAAGATTTATTGTTAAAAGAGCAAGGAATAAGTTTAGAGATTACTGATTTGGCTGTTGAAAAAATATCAGAGATTGGTTTTGATCCAGTTTTTGGAGCAAGACCACTGGAGGGGGCAATTCGAGATAATATCAAGGCTAAATTGTCAGAAGCGATTTTAAAAAATGAATTATCTAAAAACACTAAAGCAATTGTTGATTTTATTGATAATGATTTTTCATTACAAATAATTAAAAATTCAATTAATATACAAAAATAGTTATGAAAAAAATATTTGTGACTAGAAAAATGAATGGAGAAATTTTTAATAAACTTATTAATTTAGGATATCAAGTTGATGTAAATGATCAACATTTAAGTGATGAAGAGGAATTAAAACAAATAGTTGCGTCATACGATGCAATAATTACTACAGTTGGTTCGAAGATAGATAAAGAAGTAGTTGATCAATCAGGCTCTCAACTTAAAATTATTGCTACTGCTTCGGTTGGTTATGATCACATTGACGTACTATCTTGTAAGAATAAAAATATCTATGTTACTAATACGCCAGGAGCCAATGCTTGATGTGTAGCTGAACATACTGTTGGTTTGGTTTTAAATTTAACACATAGAATTAACGAATCAGATAGATTTGTACGCAAAGGAGAATTTCATGGTTTTGATTTTGGTTTGTTTGTAGGAGATGAAATTAAAGATAATATTATTGGTATTGTAGGTTTGGGAAATATTGGTAAAAGTGTTTGCAAGATATTAAAAAATGGATTTGGGTGTAAGATATTGTATTATGATACGTTACGTGACGAAAGTTTTGAAAAAGAATTAGGCGTTGAATATGTTTCTTCTTTGGATGAATTAATGAAGAATTCTGATGTAGTTACAATTCATGTACCGTTATGCGAAGCAACTAAATATTTGATAAACACTAATAATTTATCATTAATGAAAAATACAGGATATTTGATTAATACATCAAGAGGAGCAGTTATAAATGAAAAAGATTTAGTTTTGGCTTTGCAAAATAAAACTATTAAAGGATGTGCTTTAGATGTATTTGAAAATGAACCAGTAATTTCTCAAGAATTGTTTTCAATGCCAAATGTAATTTTAACACCTCATATTGCAGCATCATCTGATGAGGCACATAAGATGATGATTGATATGGCGATTAATAATGTGATAGAAGTGTTGGAAGATAAAATACCAACTAATATTGTAAAAGAATGTTTGTAATTTAAAATATTTTAATGGTAGATTGTAATATACATTTTAAAAAATCCTTCACCCTTGTAGAACTCATGATTGTCATAGCTATCTTAGCTATAGTATCAGCTATAGTTGTCTTTTCTCTTAATCCAACCAATCTATTAAAGAAAACCAGGGATAGTAGAAGA
>Ga0116157_10002115_pt1 | contig 19520 bp, 11 predicted proteins | sample AD_UKC048_MetaG_FD_89882 | JGI IMG/M metagenome (GOLD analysis project Ga0116157, IMG submission 89882) | Active sludge microbial communities of municipal wastewater-treating anaerobic digesters from USA - AD_UKC048_MetaG | ecosystem: Engineered > Bioreactor > Anaerobic > Digestate | place: USA...
AGGTCGGCGACGCGCAGCATGTAGCGCCCCCACTCGGGGTAGTTAATCCTGAGCTTCCAGGAGGCGCGGCCGTTCTTGACGTTGACGAGCTCCTTGCTGATGCGCCTGCTGTAGATATCGGAAGCCTGCTCGGCGAGGCTCTCGCTACCCTTCTCCCACCACCAGCGCCACTCGAGCTTATAGAGCGACACCTCGACCTGGCCGTCGCCGGAAGGCTTGCCATCGCGGTCGACGAGCAGGATCTCCACGGGATGGTCGCGGTCGGTGAGCAGCATACCCCTGGACGCGTCTCCCTCGGGCACCTTGACGCCAACGTAACGCCGGTACGGATGGAAGTCGACCGAGAACTGCTCGCTCGAGAACAGACCCGACCGCTCGAAAGCCCTCGACAGGAAGCTGGCCGTAAGCGGGCCAGGGGCCTGAGCCTCGGGCGCCAGGTCGACTCTGAAGCGGGCCGAGCCCGAACCGTCCAGGTAACCTTCGAAGAGCAGCTCGCGCGCGCTGGGGGCCGTGCGTAGCGGATCCTGGAACGAGAAGCCCGGGTAGTCGCCGGGCGCCTTGGACGAGGCCGACAGCGTCATCGACACGTCCGCCTTGAGTCCGGGCGCCGGCGCGCCATGGAGCCAGGCGGCCTTGAGCCCCATCTCGCGCAGATCGGCTCCGACGTAGGGTGAAGCGCCGTAGTCCAGCTCCAGCTTGAGCCGGTTCGGCATGACGGTCTCGACCTTGACGGCCTTGGTGAAGCTCTTGCCGCCGACCGTGACGCGGGCCGTCCAGGTACCGGTCGGTGCGCTCGGGTCGGTACCCGTCTTGATGTAATAGAAGCCGCCGACAGATTCGGTATAGGTGGCCTGCCTGGTGACCTGGCCGAGCGGGCTCTCTAGCTCGAAGCGGACCGGGTGGTCAGCGGGAAGGGTCTTCAGGCGATCGTACAGCACGAAGCACAGGTGCATGTCGTCCCCCGGGCGCCACACGCCGCGCTCGCCGTAGATGAAACCCTTGACCCCCGATTCGGCGGTCTCGCCGCCGACGTCGAAATGGCTGACCGCGAGGGCGCTCGACGGGGTCAGCTTGAGGTAACCGCGCTCGCGGCCGGTCTTGGCGCCGGCCGCCTCAGCCACCGCGAAGTACGGCTGGGCCGACTCCCCGGCCTTGGGCTTCAGCACCGCGAGGCCGGAGGCGTCGGACGTGGCCGAGGCCAGCTCGCGCATCGCGTAGCTATAGAGTGAGACGCGCGCCCCGGACAGGGGCTTGGCGCCGCGCAGGTCGCCGGCGACGAGGTGCCAGGCTCCATCGACGTCGAGCTTGGCCGACAGGGCCACGTCCGACACGAGCACGTTGCGCCTGGCGGTGCGGTCGCGGCCGTAGCGCTGCACGTAGAAGGCCGGATGAGTCGGGTCGTCGCGGTAACGGTAGTACTGCTCCCAGTCGAACCACGTCTCGTAGTAATCCCAGTACGACGAGTCGTCGTCCGAGTCGCGTATGCTCACCGGCGGGAAGGTCCACTTGCCGAGGCTGGCATGGTCGTTCGGACTGACGTAGCGTATATGGTCGCGTCCGAAGGCGACGCGCAGCTGGAACAGGCCGTCCGGATGCTTGGCCAGGAGCGGCGACAGATCGAGCGCGTAGGGCGTCCACTGGTTCTTCTTGTCGTCCGTCCAGCCTAGGTCTATTTCCTCCCGCCAGACGACCTCGCCTACCCGCTTGAGCTCCTTGGACCCGTCCAGGTCGTTGACCTGCAGAAACTGGAGCATATTGTCGCCGTAGACCCGTAGGGCTTCGACGACCACCTTGGAGAGGTTCCTGGTCTCGAGGACGACGCGGGTGCCCTGGGTCGACGGCACGATGACGCCGCCGGCCTGGAAGCGGACCTCCGGCTTCTCCCAGTCGAAGCGGACCGTCGCCTGGACCGGTACGGCGATGGCGCCGCCTGATAGGCCTCGCAACCCCTTCTCCACGGTCACTCCGACCTCCTCGCTCCAGCCGAGCGACGAGTAAACGCGCACGAGGCCTCCCTCGCTCTCGTAGCGCAGCGAGCCAGGCGACGATGTACCGGAAGACGAGGTCCGAATGAGTCCGCGGAAGTCCTGGGCCTTGTCGACCGGCTCGCTGAAGGCCAGCCTGAGACAGGCGGACTCGCCTGGTTCGGGGCCGGTCACCGATAGGAGCTCGAAGCTACCTTCGGCCGGTATCCTATAGCGCTCCGAGCCCTTGGCCGACGCGCCTATGATCTGGCCGTCCCAGCTGAGCGTCAGGGTGGACTCGCGCACCGAGCGCGGTATGCGCTTGACCGTGAAGCGGTGGAGGCCGTCGCCCTCGTGGCTCCAGGACAGGTCGAGCCGGCGGCCGCCCAGGGTCGCCGAGACGAGCCGCTCCACATCGGCCGAGGCCGGCGCGTCGTCGGATCGGAGCGAGCCGTCGAGCGACAGGCTGCCGTCGAACGCGGCGTAGAGGGCGCCCGGCACCACCGACAGCCCGGGCTCGGCGGCCCGGATCCTGAACGAGAACCAGCCATTCGACGGCTCGCCGATGGAGGCGAAGTCGAAGACGGCGCGGTAGGTCTCGCCGGCTTCGAGCGGGACCGCCGGCTTGAAGTCGAGCCTGCTGCCGTCGGCGCTCCACGAGGCGGTGCCGGCTATCGGCGGCTCGAAGCTGAGCGGGTTGACGCCGCGCAGCGCGTCGGCGTCTCGGCCGGAGCTGAGCACCACGCTCAGGTCGGCGAAACGCGAGACGATGCCGTCGCTATGCGCGACGACGAAGGCGGGATCCGGAGCCCTATCCTCCTTGCCGACGCGGCTCGGCGCGCAAGCGGCCGACAGGGTAGAAACGAGCACGACGGCCGCGATGGCGGCCTTGAAGCGTAGCGCATGGTTCAGGCTCATGAGACGTTCCTTCTTAGCCGGGGCGCCGTCGATGGTTGGACCGGCGCTCCCTAGTATACGTCGTCGGTTCAGTTCCGTCAGGCTTCAGCGGAGGCTATAAGGCCCCGCATCCGCTCTTCGAGCGCGACCCAGACCTCGTCGGCGCGGCCCTCCCCGTCGACCGAGACGAGCGTGCCGCGACGCTTATAGAAGTCGACGAGGGGCGCCGTCTGGCGGTAGTAATGCTCGAGTCGGCTGCGTACGGAGGCCTCCCCGTCATCATCCCGGACATAGAGCTCGCCGCCGCAGCCGTCGCAGACACCTTCCTCGGCTGGAGGCATCAGGCTGACATGGAAGCTGCGCCCGCAGCCGCGGCACATCCGCCGCCCGGACAGGCGCTCGACGACCTTGGCGTCGCTCACCTCAAGGTCGATCACGAAGTCCTCCGGGCAGAACCCGGCCAGGGCCTCGGCCTGGGCCAGAGTCCTCGGGAAACCGTCGAGCAACCAGCCCCTCGCCGCGTCGGCCTCGCCGAGGCGCTCGCGAACGAGGCCGATGGTCAGCTCGTCGGACACGAGACCACCCGATTCGATGACGGCCTTGACCCTGAGCCCGAGCGGCGTTCCGGCGCGCATGGCCGCCCTGAAGATTTCGCCCGTCGAGATATGCGGCAGGCCGAACGCCACCGCCGCCCTGGCCGCCATGGTGCCTTTACCCGCTCCAGGCGCTCCGAAGAATACGAATTTCATAGTCGACCCGCTCCTTGCGCGCTATATGCCAGCATCCTATCTCAAGTCGCGGGCGCGCGCTAGGCCGTACGGCTACCGAGTCCGGCCGGGGCCCTCGTCCAGGCCGCACACGCTCCACGGCTTGTTCAGGTTGTACCGGAACAGCACCTCCATGTGCCTGATCACCGATTCGGTAGGGAACACGATTGAAAACGCCCGATTCTCCCTGAAATCCGTGCTGGATGGCGTACCGATGGGCTCATCGTCGACCTGGATAGGTAGTCCGCGGCTCCTGATCGCCTCGACGTCGGATGCCGAGACTGGAGAGCCTTCCCTGGTCACGACGAAGGCCTCGTACGTGAAATCGACGCGCCTACGTTCAGATTCCTGGCGCCATGCGTTTAGGTCCTCGGGCAGCATCGACGCCGCGAACGGCAGCGTATCCGAACCCAGGAGGTGGGTCATCGAGACCCGAGCGCCGGGGAACATCGCGATGAAGCGCCTGACGATGCCGATGGTGTCGGCTCCCTCGCCTATGTCCAGCGGCACGATCAGCGGGTCGAAGACTCCGGCTACCTGCATCGATAGAAGCTCGTACCGATAGCGATAGTCGCTCTTCCTGGGCTTGCTCGGGTTATCGTGGCCCTCGGGCACGACGAACACGACGGGCGCTCCGGCGGCGGCCGAGGCGAGGAACCTGAGCGCCGTGGCCAGGTGCGTCATCTGGAAGGGGTCGAAGGAGCCGATGAATAACGCGGCGCGGATCTCGTAACGCGGGAAGCGTATCACCTGGGGAAAATCGGACAGGTCCACCGGCTCGAGCCGGCCATCCGCTATGCGATCGTCGATCCGCCGCAACGCTTCGAGGTAGAAAGTCCTGTAGTACGAGAAGTCGCCCCTGTCGGTGGCGCTCAGGTAGGAATACGCGCCGAGGCGATCGAACACCTCCTCGGTGCGGGCGGCCGCGCGAGCGATGAGGTCGGTCCGCATCGGGCCGCTCCGTCTCTTTTTCCGTGGCGATGACTCGTCGCGTGCGTCCATCGGTACAAGTGTATTGCGGCAACAGCGTTCGTGCAACAACAAGAACGACACCTGGCTTGTACATAGTTTATTATCTATATTATTTTCTTGCACAAATGGCAAAAAGGGATATGATTACATCGATCGCCACGCTCGATCGTAAGGCAACGCGCTCCCTGACTATGCTTCGCACCATGCGGCGATACGTAAGGGAGGATCGATGGATACTCTGTCCCCGACGATGTCGCCCGCTCGAGACGCTAGCCGCCAGCCTCGCCCCGGAGCCCTCCTCACCGCTCTCGAAGAAGCCCAGAGAGCGGACGAATACGATCATCTATCCGAAGATACCCTCAGGAAGGTGGCCAAGGACTGCGGGGAGCCGCTGTCCAGGGTCTACTCGGTCGCCACATTCTATTCGTTCTTCAACCTGAAGCCGCAGGGTAAGCATACGATCATCGTCTGCCGCGGTACCGCCTGCCATACGCGCGGGTCGCTCAACCTGCTCCGCGAGGCGGCGGCCAGGCTCGGCATGCCCGGCTTCAGGGAGGACGAGGAGTCGTCGTTCACGACCGACGACAGGCTCTTCAGCGTCAGGACCGTCGCGTGCTTCGGCCAATGCGCCCTGGCCCCGGTCGTATCGATAGACGGCACGATCCACTCGCGTATGACCCAGGGCAGGCTATGCGAACTGCTCGACGCGATACGCAAAGGAGCCAAGCGATGAGGCTCGACGATACGAAGAAACGCTCCTACGCCGCGATGGCCGCCCGCGGCCTCGGCTCGGTCAAGCCGGACATCCCGACCATATCCGTCGGGCTCGGCACCTGCGGCATCGGCAACGGGGCCGACGTCCTGTTCGACGCGCTCCGCGACGCCTCGGACGGCAGGGTCGCCATCAAGAAGGCGGGTTGCTTCGGATTCTGCGCCGAGGAGCCGTTGGTCATGCTCTACCGGCCGAGGCTCCCCATACTGCTCTTCTCGGACATGAAGGCGTCCAAGGCCGGCAAGCTGGTGACCGCCGCCCTCGACGACGCGGCCTGCGCCAAGCTGGCGAAGACGGCCAGGGCCAAGATATCGAGTTGGGACTTCAGGACCTCCACGATCGATTACGGCCACGGCTTCGACGCGCTGCCCGAATGGAACGAGCTTGCCTTCTTCCAGGGCCAGGAGAAACTGGTCCTGCGGGACTGCGGCCTCATCGATCCCGAGAGTCTGGCGGAGTACGCGGCCGTCGGAGGCTACTCGGCCCTCCTCAAGGCAATCGAGGGCGAGCCGGAAGACGTCATCGACGAGGTGACCAGGGCCAAGTTGCGCGGCCGCGGGGGCGCAGGCTTCCCGACCGGCGTGAAATGGAAGCTGATGCGCCAGAACGAGGCCCCGATCAAGTACGTCGTCTGCAACGCGGACGAGGGCGACCCCGGCGCGTACATGAACCGGAACGAGATAGAGAGCGACCCGCACATGCTGCTCGAAGGCATGGCCATAGGCGCCTACGCGATGGGCGCGGCCGAGGGCCTCGTCTACGTGCGCGCCGAATACCCCTTGGCCGTCGAGCGCCTCAAGAAGGCCATAGCCGACGCCACGGCGGCCGGCTTCCTCGGCGAGCGTATCATGGGTAGCGGCTTCTCCTTCGCCGTCAGGATTGTCACCGGCGCCGGCGCCTTCGTCTGCGGCGAGGAGACGGCGCTGATAGCCAGCATCGAAGGCAAGGCCGGGCGCCCGTCGCCGAGGCCCCCCTTCCCGGCCCAGAAGGGCTACCGGGGCATGCCGACGAACATCAATAACGTCGAAACCTGGTGCAACGTGCCGGTCGTGGTCGCGCGCGGCGCCGAGTACTTCACGGGCATCGGCACCGAGAAGAGCCCGGGTACGAAGGTCTTCAGCCTCGTAGGCAAGGTCAAGAACACCGGGCTCGTCGAGCTACCGCTCGGCACCCCGCTACGCGACATCGTCTACGGCATGGGCGAGGGCGCCGGCGCGAGGAAGCGCATCAAGGCCGTGCAGACCGGCGGCCCGTCAGGTGGCTGCATCCCGGCCGAGCTGTTCGACGTCAGGGTCGACTACGAGTCGCTCGCCGAGCTCGGGGCTATCATGGGTTCGGGCGGCATGGTCGTCATGGACCAGGACAACTGCATGGTCGACGTGGCCCGCTATTTCGTCGGCTTCACCTCGGCAGAGTCGTGCGGCAAGTGCGCGCCGTGCCGGGAAGGCCTGTCGCAGATGCTGCGCATCCTGACCGCCATAACCCGCGGCGACGGCCGGCTCGAGGACCTCGCTGAACTTGAAAGGCTCGCCCGCGTCGTCAAGGACGCCTCGCTCTGCGGCCTCGGCCAGACCGCCTCCAACCCCGTGCTCACCACGCTCAAGTACTTCCGGCGGGAATACGAGAGCCATATCGTCGAGCAGCGCTGCGAGGGCGGTACCTGCGAGGCTCTGTTCGAGGCGCTCTGCGAGAACTCCTGCCCGCTTCATATGAACATACCCGGCTACCTGGCCCTGCTCGGCGACGGCCGCATCGAGGACGCGTTCGAGCTGACCCTGCGCGACAACCCGCTACCCGGCTCGATGGGGCGCATCTGCCACTTCCACTGCCAGATGCGCTGCCGCCGCGACACGCTCGACGAGCCGGTGGCCCAGGGCGAGATCCACCGCTACCTGGCCGACACGATGTACAAGATGGGGCGGGAGAAGGACGTCTGGGCCAAGCTCGTCAAGGAGAGGAAGCCGCCCACGGGACGCTCGATAGCCATCGTCGGTTCGGGCCCCGCGGGCCTCGCCGCCGGCTTCTACCTGTCCAGGCTCGGCCACGAGGTCACGGTCTTCGAGTCCAAGCCCAAGGCCGGCGGCATACTGCGCTACGGCATCCCGGCCTACCGGCTACCCAAGGACGTGCTCGACAAGGAACTGGAGCTATGGAAGCGGCTCGGCGTCAAATTCGTGTACAACACGATGGTGGGCCGGGACGTGGGCTTCGATTCGCTACGCAGCCAGTACGACGCGCTGATAGTCGCCATAGGCGCCCAGGCGGATAAGCGCCTCGGGATACCCGGCGAGGAGCTCGACGGCGTACACGCCGGCTATGCCTGGCTCGAGGCGTTCTCGATGGGCAAGGCGACGAGGCGAGGCCGGCGCGCCCTGGTCATCGGCGGCGGCAACGTCGCCATCGACGCGGCCAGGACTCTTTTCAGGCTGGACTGCGACGTTACCGTGGCCTACCGGCGCGCCAAGCAGAGCATGCCGGCCAACGCGGTCGAGCTGGCCGGCGCCGAGGAGGAAGGCATCCGCTTCGAGTACATGCTGCAGCCCCTCGAGGCCCTCGGCGACGGAGGGCGCGTCAAGGCGGTCCGCTTCAGGGTAATGCGGCCGGGAGGCATGGATAGTAGCGGCCGACCCAAGCCGGTCGAGACCGACCGGACCGTGGACATACCCTGCGACGACGTCTACGTGGCGGTCGGCGAACGGGTGGACTCCTCGTTCGTCGCCTCCGACGGCGTTACAACCACCAGCGACGGACGGATCGAGACCGACAGGCTGACCGGCAAGGCCTCGGGCTCCGTATGGGCGATAGGCGACGCCGTAACCGGGCCGGCCACGGCGGCCGAGGCTATGGGCCTCGGCAAGCGGGTCGCCAAGGCGATCGACGCCGAGCTCATGGGCCGCGAAGCGTTCGGCGAGCTATTCAAGGACTTCGGCCACTCGATGGCCGTACCGCCGGAGCCGGTCAAGACGGGCATGTACCGCTCGAGGCTCGTGCCGCCGGAGGAACGCCGGGGCAATTTCCAGGAGATATCCCAGGGATACTCCGGAGACCAGGCCCTGCTCGAGTGCGCGCGCTGCCTGCGCTGCGACATCAGGGCCGACGCCCGTAGCCCATGGCGATGATCGGAGGATAGCATGGATGGAACCAAAGCCAAGACCCTTAGCCTATCGATCGACGGCCGCGAGCTGAGCGTACGCGAAGGGACGACGATACTCGAGGCCTGCCGCGGTGCTGGCGTCAGGATACCGACCCTCTGCCACCTGCCGGGCGTCAGCTCGAACGCCTCATGCGGCCTCTGCGTCGTCGAGGTCGAGGGCGCCAAGAGCCTCGTGCGCTCCTGCGTGCAGGCGGCCGCGCCGGGCATGAGGGTACGCACGGCCAGCGCTCGCGTGATGGAGGCCCGGCGTACCGTCGTCGAGCTGCTCCTGGCCAATCATCCCGACGATTGCCTCTCGTGCCTCCGGAACGGCGGCTGCGAGCTGCAGGCGGCGGCGGAGTTGCTCGGCGTGCGTGCCAAGGCCTTCCCGCGGACCAAGAAGCAGGCCAAGCCGGACAAGGCAGGCTGGGGCGTCCTGAGCGATAACGACAAGTGCATACTCTGCGGCCGCTGCATCGCCGTCTGTCGCGAGACCCAGTCGGTCATGGCCATAGACTTCGCCGGCCGCGGCGTCAACTCCAGGGTGGCGCCGTTCCTGGACAGCCCCCTGTCCGAGTCGGTCTGCGTCTCCTGCGGTCAATGCACCGTCGTCTGCCCGACCGGGGCCCTGACGGAGCGCGACGAGACCGACGAGGTGTTCGCCGCCATCAACGACCCCGAGCTGACCGTGGTGGTCCAGACCGCGCCGGCGATACGCGCATCGCTCGGTGAGGCGCTCGGCATGCAGGCGGGCAGCCTTGTCACCGGCAAGATGGCGGCCGCGCTCCGGAGGCTCGGCTTCGACAAGGTCTTCGACACGCAGTTCTCGGCCGACCTGACCATCATGGAGGAAGGTTCGGAGCTGCTCAGGCGTATCGGCGAGCGTGGGACGCTACCGATGATCACCTCGTGCTCGCCGGGCTGGATCAGCTTCATCGAAACCTTCTACCCAGCGCTCCTGCCCCATGTCTCCACCTGCAAGTCGCCCCAGCAAATGTTCGGTTCGATAGCCAAGACCTTCTGGGCCCGGAAAGCCGGCGTCGACCCGTCCAAGCTGGTCGTCGTGTCGATCATGCCATGCACCGCCAAGAAGTACGAGGCCAAGCGGCCGGAGATGCGTAGCGCCTGGGAATGGTGGAAAGACCACGGGGGGAAGGACTCGCCGTACTTCGACGTCGACTACGCCCTGACGACGAGGGAGCTGGCCCGCATGGTACGCCGGGCGGGCATCGACTTCGAGGCCCTGCCCGACGAGAGCTTCGACGATCCGCTCGGCGCCAGCACCGGGGCCGCGACCATCTTCGGCTCGACCGGCGGCGTGATGGAGGCCGCGCTGCGCACCGCGTACGAGCTGGCCGTCGGCGAGCCCCTGCCGAGCCTGGATCTCGAGGCGGTCCGAGGCTTCGACGGCGTCAAGGAGGCGAGCCTCGACGTCGCCGGCACACAGCTACGGGTGGCCGTGGCGCATACCCTCGCCAACGCCAGGAAGCTCCTCGACGGCATAGCCGCCGGCACCAGCCCCTACGCCTTCGTCGAGATCATGACCTGCCCCGGCGGCTGCCTCGGAGGCGGCGGCCAGCCGATCGCCCCGACCTGGGAAAAGCGTGAACGGCGTAAAGAAGCCATCTACGCCGAGGATCGCGGCATGCCGCTGCGAAAGTCCCACGAGAACGAGTCCGTCAAGGCTCTGTACGCCGAGTTCCTCGAGAAGCCGCTCGGCCACGAGTCGCATAGGCTCCTGCATACGAAGTACGCGGAGAAGCGGGCCTAAGCCCGCTCCGCTAGTTCCGGGCCGGCCGTCCATCTCGGGCGGCCGGCCGTATTACATAGACAGGAGTGGCCATACCCTGTATAACGTGTCCATGCCCATTCGAGCAGTTGGATTCGACATCGACGGTACCATCTACGAGGCTTCCAGGCTCTACGCCAAGCTCCTCGTCAAGGGATTCGGCAAGATCCGCTTCCTCCTCGCGTTCAACGCGGTGCGCCACGAGCTTCGCGACCTCCTATCGTCGGAGGAGTACCGCGCCCTCGGCATACGCGGCGTGGAAGCGTTCCACCGCTATCAGGCCGGCCTCGTCGCCAGGCGCCTCGGCCGCGGTGCCGACCATATCTACGAGAAGATAGAGGACTTCTTCTATACGGCTACCGTCGAGCCCTTCGCCTCGATACCGACCTACCCCGGCGTGGCGGACCTCCTCGACGAGCTGCGGGCCGGGGGCCTCAAGCTGGGCGCTCTGTCCGACTTCCCCTGCGAGCGCAAGATAGGGCTCCTCGGCCTGGCCGGAAAGTTCGACGTGGCGATGACCAGCGAGGAGACCGGGCTCGTCAAGCCGGACCGCGCCTCGTTCGACTTGCTCGCCGAGCGGCTCGGCGTGCGCAACGACGAGCTACTCTACGTCGGCAATTCCGAGCGCTACGACGTGCTCGGCGCGCTCGGCGCGGGCATGCGCGCCGCCCTGATCACCAAGGACGCCAAGGCGGCCGCGGCCACCAAGGCCGAATTCTCGTTCTTCGACTACGCCGACCTGGGCCGCTACCTGGCCGAGCGCGCCGCCGGCTAGTCGAGCCAGACCTCGGAGACGATCGCCGTCTCCCGGATCCGCTCCACCACGTCGGGGTTCGGCGAGCAGCTGATCTGCGCGTGCGCCCTGACCGCCACCTCGTCGTCCCCGCCCCGGACGTGCAGCACGACGCCGCACTGCCCGCTCGAGCCGAACAGCAGGTCGCGCAGCCCCTCGAGGTCGTCCTCCCGGCGTACCTGGTGGAGGGCGATGTGCATGGTCCGGTAGCTCTTCTCCTTGAGCTCGGCCGGCTGGACGAGGCGGTCGACCTTGAAGCTCGGGTTCTCGCGGTCCAGGTCGACGGTGCCCTTGAGGAACACGATCGCGTCCTGGGCGAAGCGGCCGGGGTTCGCCTCGAGCGTAGCCGAGAACACGACGATCTCCAGGACGCCGTCGTAGCCCTCGACCTTGCCGAAGGCCATGCGCTTGCCTTTGCGCGTCAGGATCTCCCGCCACTCGACCAGCTGGCCGACCAGGGTGTACTCCTTATCGGGCGCGCAGCGCTCGATATGCGCGAAGTCTATGTCGCAGCACTTTCGGTAGACGTCCCGGTACTCGTCGAGCGGGTGCCCCGAGAAGTAGAAGCCGAGCAGGGCCTTCTCCTGCTTGAGGAGTTCGGCGCGCGGCAGCTCCTGGCAGGGTTCGAAGCGGAACGGCGGGAATTCCTCCTCGCTCGATGCCTCGAACAGGCTCGTCTGACCGTAGGCGCCGGCCTCGGCCTTCTTCTGCGCGTAGTCGAAGGCGCGCTCCAGGTTGAGCGCCAGCTCGGCGCGCCCGCGCCCCATCGTGTCGAAGCAGCCGGCCTGGATCAGCGTCTCGATAGCCCGCTTGTTCATCGCCCTGACGCCGACCCGCTCGAGGAAGTCCATGAAATCCGCGTAGGGACCGGCCTTCTCCCGCTCCGCGACGACGGCTTCGACGACCGCCTCGCCGACGCCCTTGACGCCGATGAGACCGTAGACGATCTTGCCCTCGGATACCGAGAAGGTCGCCTCCGAACGGTTGATGTCCGGGGCCAGAATGCCGATGCCCATGCTCCTGGCCTCGGAGATGTACTGGGTCAGCTTGTCGGTGTTCGATATCTCGTTCGTCAGGTTGGCGGCCATGTACTCGGCCGGATAATTGGCTTTGAGCCAGGCCGTCCGGTAGGCGACCACCGAATACGCGGCCGCGTGGCTCTTGTTGAAGCCGTAGCCGGCGAACGGCACCAGGATGTCGAAGATCTCCTGCGCCTTCTCCTTCGTGTAGCCGCGCTTGAGGGCGCCCTCTATGAATGGCGCCTTCTCCTTCTCCAGGACCTCGACCTTCTTCTTGCTCATCGCGCGCCGTAGGAGGTCGGCGCGGCCGAGCGAGTAGCCGGCGACCTCCTGGGCCACCTGCATCACCTGTTCCTGGTAGACGATGACGCCGTAGGTCTCCTTGAGATACTTTTCGAGTGACGGGTGCGGGTACGTGATCGGCGTACGGCCCCATTTCGAGTCGATGAACTGCGGAATATTGTCCATCGGGCCGGGGCGGTACAGGGCGTTCAGGACTATGAGATCCTCGACGCTCGACGGCTTGGCCTGCCTGAGTATGCCCTGCATGCCGTCGGACTCGAACTGGAACACGCTCGTGCTCTTGCCCTCGCCGAGCATCCTGAAGGTCGCCTCGTCGGTGTCGGGGATGCCGTCCTCGACCACGTCGACGCCGCGTCTGCGTATCAGCGCCAGGGTGTTCTTGATCAGGGTCAGGGTCTTGAGTCCCAGGAAGTCCATCTTGACCAGGCCGCATTCCTCGAGCTGGTCCATCGTGTACTGCGTCGCGACGATACCGGTCTTAGGGTCCTTGAACAGCGGCACGTAGTCGGTCAGGACGGTCTTTCCGATCACGATACCGGCGGCGTGGAAGCTCGTGTGGCGGTTCTTGTTCTCGAGCTTGCGCGCCATCTCGAACAGCTCCTGGTAGCGCGGGTTCTCGGCGAGCTCCCTGAGCTTCGGCTCCAGCTCGAGTGCCTTGGCGAGGGTCATCTTCGGATCCTCTGGCACGAGCTTCGTGATCATGTTCGACTCGTCGATCGACAGGTCGAGGGCACGCGCGACGTCCTTTATCACGGCCTTGGCCTTGAGCGTGCCGAAGGTGATGATCTGGCCGACCCTATCCTCGCCGTACTTCTCCGTGACGTAGTCGATGACCGAGCCGCGGCCCTCGTAGCAGAAGTCCACGTCGAAGTCAGGCATCGACACGCGCTCGGGGTTGAGGAAGCGCTCGAACAGCAGGGCGTAGCGCAGTGGGTCGATGTCGGTGATGCGCAGCGAGTAGGCGACGATGGAACCGGCGCCCGAGCCGCGGCCCGGCCCGACCGGGATGTCGTGATCCTTGGCCCAGTTGATGAAATCCGACACGATCAGGAAGTAGCCTACGAAGTCCATCAGGATGATGGTCGCCAGCTCGTAGTCCAGCCGCCGCCGGATCTCGTCGCCGTAGCCTGGGTAGCGTTTCTCGAGGCCGCGGTAACTGGCCCAGATGAAGTAGCGGGTGACCGGCATGGCCAGGCGCTCGGCGAGGGCGGCCCGGACGCCAGGCGCCAGCTCCTCCACCGGCGCCTGGCCGTACCTCGGGTTGGGCTTGCAGACGGCGTCGTCCGACATGTTCGCCAGGAAGGCCCGCACGCTCTCCACCTCCGGCCCGGCCTGCCTATCGTCGTCGCCCGAATAGACGCTCGGTATCTCGAATTCCGGCAGGAGCGGGCCAGGCAGCGGTATCTCGAGGCCGACCATCTCGTTGACGAGGAGCGTGTTCGACAGGGCCTCCGGCACCTCCTTGAAGAGATCCGACATCTCGGCGGGGCCTTTGAGGTAGAAATCGGGGCACGGGAAGCGCATGCGGCTCTGGTCGGAGACCTTGCGGTTCGTGCCGACGCAGAGGAGGGCATCGTGCGCGGCCGCGTCGGAACGATCCAGGTAGTGCACGTCGTTCGTCGCTATGAGCCCGACGCCGAGGCGCCTGGCCATGGGGACGAGGGCCTTATTGACACGGGCCTCCTCGTCCATCGCGTGGTCCTGCAACTCCAGGAAGTAGTTCTCGGCGCCGAACAGGTCGCGGTAGCGCGCGGCGACCCGTTCCGCTTCCTCGGGCTTGCCGAGTAGGACGTACTGCGGCACTTCGCCCGCTATGCACGCGGTCGAGCAGATCAGGCCCTCGTGGTAGCTCTCGAGAAGCTCCCAGTCGATGCGCGGCTTATAGTAGAAGCCCTCGGTATACGAACGCGACGACAGCATGGTCAGGTTGCGATACCCGATCTCGTCCTTCGCTAGCAGTACCAGGTGGTAGTACTTGTTACCGCCCTCGGTGCCGGTCTTGTCTCGCCTCGTCGCCCCGGCGACATAGAATTCGCTACCGATGATGGGGTTGATGCCCACCCTCTTGCATTCCTTGTAGAACTTGAGGGCTCCGAACATGTTGCCATGGTCGGTCAAGGCCAGGCCGGGCATACCGAACGAGACTGCCCGCTCTACGAGTCCGGCGACGCTCGCGGCGCCGTCGAGGAGGGAATAATCGCTATGTACGTGGAGGTGGACGAACGACATGGCCGCAGTATACGCGTCGGGCGCCGGGCCGTAAAGACGAGGCCGCCGGTCTTTTGTATGGAGCTCGATCACTTTTCTATAGCGCGCCACGGCCTTTACGGCTATCATGTGGCCATGGAAAAAGGGGTGTCCCAGGTAAAGGCTCGAGCTACCTCCTTCAAGGACTTCGTCGACGCCTACGCCGGCCTCTTCGACGCCAGGCCAGCCGGCGGCGACTATGTGCGCATGGCCTGGATAGTCTCGCCCTACGGGCCCCTGCTGGCCGGGGCCGATTCGTCGTCCTTGCGCTTTCTCGACTTCGCCGATCGCGCCGGGATAGACGCCCATATAGCCTCGCTCAGGATATCGTGCCGCCTGCCGCTCGTCCCCGGGGAGAACGCCCTGATCGACCGGCTACGCGACGAACTGGCCTCGTACTTCTCGGGCGCCCTCCGCGAGTTCTCCCTACCGGTGGCCTCGGCGGGAACTCCCTTCCAGGAGCTCGTCTGGCGCGAGCTACGCGGCATACCCTATGGCGGGACCCTGAGCTACGGAGAGCTGGCCAGGCGCATCGGATCGCCCGGAGCCTCCAGGGCGGTCGGGGCGGCGAACGGCTCGAACCGGGTGCTGATACTCGTACCCTGCCACCGGGTGGTCAACGCGAACGGCACGCCGGGCGGCTACTCGGGCGGCTCCGAGCGCAAGCGATCGTTGCTCGAACTCGAGCGCGCCGCGCTCGCCACCTGATCCGTCCGCGCTCGCCACCTGATCCGTCCTGCATCGACCCGGCGGTTGACCTTCCGAGCCGCCTCGTTAGACAATGCGCGGTCTTCTAAAAGGAGGAGACCATGTACGATATCGTCATATTGGGCGGAGGACCCGGTGGCTACGTCGCCGCGGACCGGGCCGCGGCGCTCGGGCTCAAGACAGCTCTGATAGAACGCGACGCGCTCGGCGGTACCTGCCTGAACCGCGGTTGCATCCCCACGAAGAGCCTGCTCGCCGGGGCCAAAACCTACCGCCACGCCATCGACTCGGCTCAGATGGGCGTCACCTGCCAGGGCGTCTCGTACGACCTGGCCGCCGCGATGGCCTGGAAGGCCCAGACCGTCTCGCGCCTCGTGCAGAACGTCGAGTTTATGATGAAGAAGCGCGGCGTCGAGGTGATACGGGGCACCGGCCGCCTGACCGGCGCCTCTTCCCTGGCGATAGCGGAGACCGGCCTGGCCGTCGAGGGCCGCCATATCGTCGTCGCCTCCGGATCCGAGCCGGCCCGGCCGCCCATCCCCGGCGTCGCGGGCAACCCGAAGGTCGTCACGAGCGACGAGCTCCTGGCCATCGACCGACTGCCGGAGAGTATCGTCGTCATCGGCGGCGGCGTGATAGGCATCGAGTTCGCGGCGTACTTCTCGGCCCTCGGCGTCAAGGTTACGGTCATCGAGATGCTACCCGAGATCCTGCCGTTCATGGACGCCGAGCTGGCCGCCGTCTACAAGCGCGCGCTCAAGGGCGTCACGATAGCCACGGGCGCCACGGTCACCTGCGTCGAAGGCGGCTCGGTCAGGTATCGCAAGGGCGACGCCGCGGAGGAGACGACGGCGACCGGCGAACTCGTGCTGCTCGCGACCGGGCGCAGGCCGGTTCTCGCTGGCATCGGGCTTGAGGCGGCGGGAGTGGACTTCTCCCCTAAGGGCGTCAAGGTCGACGACTCGTGCCGCACGAACGTACCCGGCGTCTGGGCTATTGGCGACGCCACGGGCCGCTCCCTCCTGGCCCACTCGGCCAGCGCGATGGGCCGGGCGGTCGCGGAGCTCGTTGCCTCGGGCGACGCGAAGTGCGACGCGAACCTCCCCTGGAAGGCCCTGCCCTGGGTCGTCTACGGCGACCCGGAGGCGGCAGGCGTCGGCATGACCGAGGCCGAAGCGCTCGCCGCCGGCTACGACGCGGTCAAGTCGTCGCTACCGGCCAGGGCCAACGGTCGCTTCGTCGCGGAGCGAGGCGTGACCGGCCACGGCCTGTGCAAGCTGGTGGCCGACAAGGCCTCCGGCAGGCTACTCGGGGCGCACATCGTGGCGCCGTACGCCGGCGAGATGATCTGGGGCATGCAGTACGCCATAGCGCGCGGCGCCACGGTCGGCGAGCTCGAGCGGACCGTCTTTCCCCACCCGACGGTCTCCGAGCTGTTCCACGACGCGCTGTCGGCGCTCGAGCTGTAGCGAGTAGCCGTCCCGGGCAGCCGTTCCTGGTAGTTGGCCCGATAGCCGGCCGCGGCCCGAGTCTTCAGTCCAGGACCGGCGTCGGCAGCGACCGTAGCTCGAACGGCGTACCGTACAGCGCCTCGAGGCCGCGAGGCTCGACAATGTCGGCCGTCGGTCCGACGGCCAGGAGGCGCCCAGCGCGGAGCGTCGCCGCCTCGTCGGCGCAGGCCAGCGCGAAGGCCAGGTCGTGGGTGGACAGGAGCACGCCGGCGCCCGAGTCGGCCAGCCGCCTGATCGCCCGGCCTATCGTCGCGGCGTGGACCGGGTCGAGCATGTCGCTCGGCTCGTCGAGGATCACGTACGACGCTTCCTGGACGAGGGCGCGGGCGATACGCACGAGCTGCAGCTCGCCGCCGGACAAGGCGGTGATGCGGCGCCCCGCCTTGTCGGCCATGCCGACCTCGGCCAGGGCCGCCTCGGCCCGCGCCTCATCGTCTCCGGTCGGCACGGCCAGGTACGGCAGGTGGGGCGCCCGGCCGAAGACCACATACTCGATGCAACTGAACGAGAAGGCCAGGCGCTCCGACTGCGGCAGGAAGGCCGCTTGGCCATCCTTGACGACGGAACCGGAGCTCGGCGCGAGCCAGCCGGCCCCAAGGCCGAGGGCCGTCGACTTGCCCGAGCCGTTCGGCCCGAGCAGGGCCGTGACGCTCCCTTTGCGGACGCTCAGGCTGAAGCCGGTCAGGGCGTCCGCCCTCTCGCCCTTGTAGCGGTACGCGACGTCTACGAATTCCATCGTCATCCTCGCTCCACGTGGACGCGCCGGCTCATGAGGAGGGCGAAGAAGGCTATCGTGCCGACGAGCGAGGTCGTCACGCCGAGCGGCAGCTCGCCCTGGAACAGCCCCCGCGAGATGGCGTCGCAGACCACCACGAAGAACGCGCCGAGCAGGGCCGAGCCGGGCACGGTCGGGGAGCCGTCGCCGCCGAAAGCCAGCCTGGCCAGGTGGGGCACGATCAGACCGACCCAGGCGACGACGCCGGCCATCGCCGTGACGGCCGCCACGCCGGCGGCTGCCGCGCCAAGCACGACCGCCCGCTCCAGGGCGGGCCTGGCGCCGAGCGAAGCGGCCGTCGCCTCGTCGAGGGACAGGAGCGCTATCCTCCAGCGCATCGCGACGAGCAGGACGACCGAGCCGAGGGCTACCGGCGCGGCCACGGACAACGCTCGCCAATTGGCACCAGACAAGCCGCCCATCAGCCAGTAGGTTATCTCCGGCAGGGTCGACAGGGGATCGGCCCCGTATTTGATAAGCGCGACGAGGGCCGAGAAGAAGGCCGAGACGGCCATACCCGATAGGATCAAGCGCAACACGGCGCCACCGAAGCGGATTCGCGAAGCCATGGATACCGACAAGACGAGGGCGAGTATCGAGAAGCCGAAGGCCGAACCGAACAGCCAAAACGGGCCGCCGCCGAGGAGCATCGCCAGGGCCGCCCCGAAGGACGCGCCCTGCGACACGCCGAGGAAGCCGGCGTCGACGAGGGGGTTGGCGAAGACGAACTGCATCGCCGCGCCCGAGGCCCCGAGCGTGGCGCCGAGCAGCAAGGCGGACAATACGCGCGGCAGCCTGACGAGTACCAGGAGGCGGGCCGCCAGGTCGTCCTCGAGGAGCGACCTGGGATCGGTGAAGCCCGGAGACGGGTAGCGGCCGAACAACAGGGCGGCGACGAAGGCCAAGGCCAGCGCCAACGCGGCGGCCGCAAGGGCCACCCGTCGTCCAGCTCGGCTCACCGAAGAACGCCTCGCAGTCGCGGAGCTACCTGGGCCGCGAAGGCCGCGGCGTCGAACCCGTACGCCAGAGCGTAGAAACGCCTAGCCGACGATTCCGCCGTGTAACCGGGCATCGAGCCGGGATGGAGGGCGTCGGTCAGCCAGAGGAGGCCGAGGCCCCAACGCGCGTCCGGCTGATCCCAGGACAGGAAATCCTGGGCGAAGCCGTGGAGCCGACCGGTCTTGGCCGCCTTGAGGCTCGAGAAGCGCGGATCGGCGGCCATGCGTGCGGCCGCGTCCGTGGCGCTCTCGCTATACGACACGACGAGGAGGACATCGGGGTTCCAGGCCGCGATCTGCTCCGGGCCCACCTTGGCCCAGCCGCCGCCGGGGTTCGCCCCCTTCCAGATCGCCTGTCCGCCGGCCATCTCGACGAGCGTCGTCTGGATCCATCCGTCCGGCGGCACCTCGAAGCCGTCGCCCGAGGCCTGCACGAGGAGGACGCGCGGCTTGTCGCCCTTCTTCGTAGCCGCCGCCGAGGCGCCGGCGGCCGTCGCGACGACGTTCTGGTAGTAGCCGATGAGCTCCGCGGCCCGCTTCTCGTCGCCGAAGGTCCTACCGAGCAGGGCCAGCTCGGCGTAGTAGTCGTCGGGCGTCTCGAGGGACAGGTACAGGGTCCTGATCCCGAGCGCTTCGAGCCCGGCGCCGAGACTTTTCTTGAGACTCGACTTGAGTATGACGAGGTCCGGCCTATGGGACGCGTATACCTCGACGCCGGCCTGGCGCGGGAACGACGGTAGCGCGGAGAAACCCGGCGCAACCGTCTCCAGGAACACGCCGAGGCCCTGGTCGGTGCCGCCGATCGCTACGACACGCGGGCGCGCGGAGGGGAACATATAAACGGCGTCAGCGACCATCGTGACGGCCTTGCC
>Ga0116157_10002118_pt1 | contig 19507 bp, 20 predicted proteins | sample AD_UKC048_MetaG_FD_89882 | JGI IMG/M metagenome (GOLD analysis project Ga0116157, IMG submission 89882) | Active sludge microbial communities of municipal wastewater-treating anaerobic digesters from USA - AD_UKC048_MetaG | ecosystem: Engineered > Bioreactor > Anaerobic > Digestate | place: USA...
ACTGCATCGCGATAAACATGCCGGTGCGGTGAGCTACCGGCTGTATTATCGCGAGCGGTGTTAAATCTTTACTTAGGGGCTAAGTTGACGAAGTTACTGTAGAGGCCATTTTTATCAAACGCCGCAATTTGGAAAACGTAGGCCGCTCCAACCATGCAAAATTATAGGTGTTTGTCCAAGCGTCATTGATAGTGACATAGGTATATGCATTCTCCGCAACTTTTCTATATCGCAATTCATATCCACCCACCTCAGTAATATCCAATACATTTCCATTTTCACGAGCAACAGGCGGCGTCCAATTAAGATTGACCGGGCCCGCTACTGAAGCCGCTGAGCTTGCAGCGGAAGAACTTATAGAGCTGCTAGATGACGACGACACAGCTTTTGATGAACTGCTAGATGATGTTGATGAGCTAGTTGACGATACAGGTGAAGAACTAACTGCCTTGGATGACACACTGGATGCAGAAGAACTAGGTACGACTGAGGCAGCACTTGATGATGACGGTGTAAAAGTAGGTGCTTTCGATGAGCTGCTAAAAGCAATATTAGGTACAGAAGACCTTGAAGATGAGGCAAGTGAGGATGCCGAGGATGAACTAACCACTTTAGCGCCGGCGGGCGCAGCAGCTGTAAAGACGAACACAGATTTTATGGCAGACCAATTGCCGACTGCATCTCCGGCGCTAACGCCATACAGATAGCTTTTACCCGGCGCCACGTTGTAATCCACAAACTCTATCTTGTCTGATTCTTGAAGCTGCATTTGGTCACGATAGATCCTGTAGCGAGTGACCGCCACATTATCTGTAGCCGGCGCCCAAGCAAGTTGCACACGGTCATGAAGGGCGGCTAGAACAGAAACTTTATTTGGCATTTGAGGCGCGATTAGATCCGGCTTAGCCCCCTTACCCGGAGCAGCCGAAGATTTACTGGAAGAGGTGTTTACGCTGCTCTGCACTCCACCAAATCCTACAGCTGAACTAATGGCGGCATTGTCGTTTGGAGCAGAGGAATTGCTGCTAGATGATTTAGTAAACGAAGGTACTACTTTTGAGTCTGCACTGGATGCGCTCGATCTGGCTGTGAATGTTGGCTGCGTAAAGGCACCCATTGTGGCGGCAGCGGCGCTATAGCTTGCCGTCATTAATGGGGCGCAGAATGACATCACAATCGCTATTTTGCGCAGCGCAGATTGCCAATTTAAACCACGATTTAATGCAAGGCGATCAATAAAACCTAACTCAATTAAAATTTCGCCTAAAGACGTATTTGCATTCAAATCTTCATTAATACGCTTGTCTTGTCGGCGCCGAATTTGCTCGTGAACAGCAATGTCTAGTTGCTCGGCACTTAACAAGCCTTTTTCTAAAAGAATTTCTCCAAGACGAGTTGATTTCTTGCTCTTGCTCTTGCTCTTGCTCACAGACAACATCCGCACACTGAATGCTTATGTCTAAATAGATCACACGGCAGTCAATAATTTAAATTACAGAATAAAAATCCATTTCCCAAATATCTTTGTCCTGATTGTAGAAGATATTAACCAACATGGATAAAAACTAAGTTGACGTGAAGCACGTCGATAAAACCAATTTGAAATAGGTTTTTGATGTTTTATACCGGAAAATAATTGGTGACTATTAAGATAGCGCTTTTTCGAGCCGATCAACTAATTGGTGCTAAAAAATAATTTTTTATACCCCGATCTTCCGAGTTACTTATGTCGAGTGTGGACGCATATGCAGTTGTTAAGCAATCAAAAAACGCCCAAGCGATTCAATAGCAACGGTAGAGGAATAGCAAATGCAAAGATAAAGGGATAGAAGGGGGAAATTCATTATGCGGATATAGGTAGTGAAAAATCACTTAACGATTAAATTTTTTGTGCAATGCAATCTCAACCGGCTTGGCGACAAACTGACTCACGTCCCCACCGAGAAAAGCAATTTCACGCACTATTGATGATGAAATATAAGAGAGGTGCTCCGCTGGCGTAAGAAATAAGCTTTCCATTGTCGGTGCCAAAGCGCGATTCATGTTAGCCAACTGGAATTCATACTCAAAGTCAGAAACCGCACGCAAGCCGCGAACTACAGCTTGAGCGTTTTGCTGACGAACAAATTCCACTAACAAAATATCAAAACCAACGACTTCTACGTTAGGTAAATGCGCGAGCGTTTCTTGCGCGAGTGCAACTCTCTCATCCATAGTGAAGAGTGGGTTTTTACGATTACTCGCTGCAATAGCGACAACAACGCGATCAAATAACCGACAGGCGCGTTCCACCAAATCGATATGGCCGTTGGTAATAGGGTCAAAGGTACCGGGGTAAACCACTTTACGCATGAAAAGCACTCTTATTTTAGGTTTGATTTATACATAGTAAACAATTTATTCAGGGAGCACAAAAAACAATATTACAGAAGAGCGCGAGTACTGTTGCAGCTTAGGGGTTGAAGTAACTGAATTAAATATTCAAGTAAACCATATGTGTTTGATGAATATTGTGGTCACAAAATCTAACTAGAATATTCATCAATATAAACCAAAAAAACCTGCACTTTTTAAACAAAAACACGGGACATTTCCAAAAAATTAATTAGTCGCTAAAGCTTCTTGCTGTAAACGATGCAAGTCAGCAATTCCCTGTTTTGCAAGTTTTAACATCGCCGAAAACTCTTCCTCGGTAAAAGGTTCAGCTTCAGCGGTACCTTGAATCTCAATAATGCCACCATCATTCCCCATGACGACGTTCATGTCGGTATCGGCGGCGGAATCTTCCGGGTAATCCAAATCCAATACCGGCACACCTTGATAAATTCCTACAGACACAGAAGCAATTGCACGTTTAAGCGGCTCGCCCGAAACCTTACCCGCAGCTTTTAAATGAGCAATTGCATCGGCTAATGCTACCCAGGCACCAGTAATAGACGCAGTACGAGTACCGCCGTCTGCCTGAATAACGTCACAATCAACATGTATAGTGTTTTCACCTAAAGCATCTAAATCGACCGCAGCACGCAGGGAGCGACCAATTAAGCGTTGAATTTCCACGGTGCGCCCCTGTTGCTTACCACGTGCCGCCTCGCGATCCATACGGGTACCGGTAGAGCGAGGTAGCATGCCGTATTCAGCGGTGAGCCAGCCTTGACCCTTGCCGCGTAAAAAACTGGGAACACTGTTCACCACACTGGCGGTACAAATAACTTTGGTATCGCCAAACTCCACCAAAACGGAGCCTTCGGCATGCTTGGTGTAGTGACGGGTGATGCGAATTTCGCGAAGTTGATTGGGATTGCGACCACTGGGGCGTTGCATAGATAAATCCTTACTGCATTAAATGGACTATCGGGAAGGTGTGATACCATCCACCTATAATAATTGGACTTAAAAAACAGCCGAACTCTTTAAAAAACAATCGAACGCTTTAAAAAAGCAGCCGAACTCTACCAGTTCTAGCTACTACAAGTCATCAACCTATTAAGTCTTAGCCTTGAAGCCGAGGGCTATGTAAGGAGCTTTTATGCCACGCAGTATGACCGGTTTCGCACGCCGCGAAGCGAAACTTTCTTGGGGCACCGTCGTTTGGGAGATTCGCAGCGTTAATCACCGTTACCTAGAACCCAGCTTCCGCCTGCCAGAAGACTTCCGTGAAATTGAACCCCATTTGCGCGACTCAATGCGCAAAGCGCTGCAGCGCGGCAAAGTAGAGGCCAGCCTGAGCATTCAATGGGAGCAAGAGGAAACGGAACTGGGTATTAACACCACCCGTGTCGCCCAACTCACCAAGGCCGCACAACAAATCAATCACCTCCTTGGCGCCGCCGCTGCGCCAATCAATGCCTTAGATATCCTTAAGTACCCGGGTGTGCTTCAAAAACAAGAAATAGATCGCGAAGCTATGCAAGCCGCTGTTTTGAAGCTGTTCAATTCCGCCTTGGACGGATTGATCGAACACCGCACCCGCGAAGGTAATGAACTCGAACAACTTATCTTACAAAGACTGGATGCAGTTTCCGCTCAAGTTCTCGCTGTACGCGCGCGCTTGCCAGAAATTCTAGCGACGCAACGCGAGAAGTTACAGACCAAACTTGCCGCATTGCAAATTGATTTAGACCCAGAGCGCCTTGAACAAGAAATCGTCATGCTTGCTCAAAAAGCCGATGTTGATGAAGAATTGGATCGCTTAGATACCCATGTGCTTGAAGTTAAGCGCAGCCTTAAACAAACTGACTCACTGGGTCGCCGTTTAGATTTTTTAATGCAAGAACTGAATCGCGAAGCCAATACACTGTCATCAAAAAGTATTGTGAGTGATACAACTCAAGCAGCGGTGGAATTGAAGGTTTTGATCGAGCAGATGCGGGAGCAGGTACAGAATATTGAGTGATGTTTCACTCAGTTAACCCCATGGAAGCAGAATCTTCAGAGGGAGCTTGAAGGGGTACCTTTCTTGGAGAACACGTATAGAGCTCGGCCGTCGATAACGGCAACACAATTGCACCCAAGCCGAGAACAAGGCAAGATTCATCCGCAGGGTTGAAGTGGGTACTGCCGCCAAATATTACCGTACCAAATAAAACCAATAAGCCATAACCGCTACGCACAACAGTCAACGTTTACATCACACAAAGCGCCATTACCATGCCCAATAAACTACAACAATTTGCGACGAATCTTTACGCATTAACGTTAAAGAATATTTACCCACTTATTTTGCTGCTCTGTTCCTTTGGCATTTACTTCACATACTACGGTACTCCCAGCGCCATGTTTTGGGATGAGAACTACCATGTCGCCTCGGCCGAAAAACACGTGCAAGGCGTTATGTATATGGAACCGCACCCACCCTTGGGCAAGATGCTCATGGGCTTGGCAGAAGCGGTAATTGACCCGAATGCCAACATCGACAAACAAAGATTCACCCAAACCGATCATATTGAAGGTTCGGATACGCCGGCGGGTATGAAATACACGGGCTATCGCTGGCCTTCCGTTGTACTTATGGCCCTCTCAGTTTTATTTTTTTACGGCATATTGCATCGCATTACACAGCATCAACTCATCGCGTTTTTATTCAGCAGCTTTATTATTTTTGATAATGCACTGGTGATTCAAGCGCGCGCCGCCATGCTAGAAGGTATCCAATTATTTTTTGTGTTAGCTGAGCTCTATTGTTTTGTAAATGTGGTTACGCGCGGCACACCTATTCGCTTAAAAGACTATGCGCTCTTAGGTGTAATCATTGGTTTAGGCATGAGCGTAAAAGTCACTAGCGCCATTGAACTATTATTGTTTGTTATGCTGTTTGGTATAGACCAATGGAAAAATATTCAATCCTATAATTATCGCGAACTTGTAAAACGTTTGATCATCACCGTACCCACTGGCGTAGTTCCTCTGATGTTGGTATTTCTGAGTGTGTTTTATATTCATATCGGCATGGGCACCAAAGTGGTTGCCGGTAAAACCTATAAAGCCTCACCAGAATATTTACAGGCTATTCAACGTGGCGACACTTGGAGCCCTTCCACTTTTGTTATAGGTATGCGCGACAATTTTAAATACATGAGCGAATATGCGCCAGGCGTGCCCAAGCTAGATGAATGCAAGCCCGATGAAAATGGCAGCTTTGCAATGGATTGGGTACTCGGGAAAAAGACCATTAGCTACCGTTGGGATAAAGACACCATAGATGGAAGAGTAGAAGTACGCTACATGAATATAGTCGCCAACCCAGTTATTTGGTTTAGCGTGCTAGCGGGAATCGTTTTAAGCCTCGGCCTTATTATGAGTAAATTTATTTACGGCCAGAAAGAAAAAAATACGCCGTTATTCTATTGGATTTGCGCTCTCACTTCGCTCTATATGTTTTACATGATTGCGATTTTACAAATTGAACGCGTTATGTATATTTATCATTATTTAGTGCCGCTAGTATTTGGCATGCTCAACCTAGCTCTCGTCTTTAGCTACATTTACCGCGAGGATATTCTCGCCAACAATAAACACCTTTGGATTAACTTGAGCCTGTATATAGCCTTGGTAATTGCGGTATTCGCTTTCTTTGCACCTTTTACTTACGGCATTGGGATGACTGAAGATCAGTTTGAAATGCGCAACTGGTTTAGCTTTTGGAAATTACAGGTGGTGCGTTAATGAAAACTAAGCCATTTAATAAAAACACTGTCTTTTCCATTTTATTGGCGGCAGTTACGGTTGCCATTATTTATCGTATTACACCGCCCTATGTTGCTGATGTATTTAATGTGGTTATTAGTAAAAATCGCACAACGATTACCGACATTCATCAAGCACGCGATATTGAAATGAGCAAGACGGTTAAACTTGACCATCTGAATCTCGTTGATAATAGCCGCTTTCGCCACCCAAAACTGGGGGATATTGGTTACAGCGGTGATTTTTTTGTGGATATAAATGCGCCTTTTCTCGTTAAAAAGACCGGCGATTATGTGTTTTATGTGGGCAGCGATGACGGCTTTGTTTTTAGTGTGGATGGTAAAAAAATCTGCGAATGGACACACGACCGCCCCTTCACCACCGACATCTGCCATGTAAATTTAAGTGCAGGCCAGCACAACTTCAAATTGTCTTATTTTGACGGATATGGCAATTCAGGCTTAAGCATGAGCTATGCATTTGCCGCAGATGGTACTCAATATGTAGCAGGGGATAATTCGAAGTATTTGGATTTTTAAATGGGTCTTTAAATGTCGTTTGGAAAAGCCAAAGGTGGCTTTTCCAAACGACAATATTATTTTACCGGCAACATTCCTCGGCACTTAGGATAAGTCGAACAAATCCAAAACAACTTACCCGCATTTTCGCCATTCTTGGCTTTGCGCTTTAACATCACTGCCGAACAGTCTGGGCACAACACCAAATCAATACCATTGTCTTTCAAATTATTAACAGGCTGCTCATCTACAATATCTAGCGCAGATTCATTGTTTAATTCCGCACGAGAATCTTTTAACCCAATAGCATTTAGTATTTTTGCACGCAGCAATGGCGAATCATAATCTGTCAGGGCGTTAAAACTCATCAAAGGTAGTCGCGCACTTTCACAGACGGCTTTTAATTGAACATCTACCGCACATCCAAAATCAATTACACACAACGCGGTAAGTTGTACTTTATCGCACACAACAAAAGCGAATTGCTTACCTGTTAAATTATTAAGCGCAGCCTGTGTCGCCAAGGTATTACTAGCAACTACTGCTATTACATCTGCCGCATTAATATTTGTGAGCAAAGCGAACTCACTCTCCAACGCAGCCTCTAGCGCCTTATAAAAAGTGCATTGCGCTCCGCTATAAACCGATGGTTTGGTTTCATGGGTTACTTTTACATTTGCGGCTGGCAAAGAAGACTGAGGTTGTGGCTGTATCTTTAACTGAGATTCAACTGGAGCGGGCAATTCAATATGGCCAGGAAGCTGCCATTCATTGGGATTAAAATTCTTCTCGTACTTGGCTTTTGCATTTTTATCAATACGATATATCGCCAAGCCGAACGCCACGACAAATAGCGTGAGAATTAATATTGCCCAGAACATCTAGCGCCCTCGCTTGCCAATACATAAAAGAGTCATGATTTGCTGCTAGCTTCCGTTAAAGTACTCTTTTTTGCAATTGTTATAACATAACGCTTGCGGCATCCAAGAAACTTCTTTAGATTGCGCCCTATGTTTAGATTCATCCGCCAATCCACCCCGAAACTGCGCCTATGGCTAATTGCTGCAGCGGCCGTTTTGCTGCTCACCTCAGTTTTAGAGGCGGGGCATGGGCATGGCGTTTTTGTCCCTGCAGATGATACTTGTGCTATTTGCCAACAAGTCAGCGGACTTGATAAAACTCTTTTCAGCAAGCTGGCTCCTGTACTGATTGTATTGGCCGCCGCTTTGCCGCTAAATTTTAGCGTTTCTGCTAGCCCTCACATCGCCACGCCTTTTACCCACATTCGCGCCCCACCCACTCAATTCCACAGCCACTAAACCTTAATTTTTGATTGCTGTATTCGCAGACTTTTGCTGGTGTTGCGTTACGGCTGCATTCTTTGCTGTTGGAGTTAGTTAGATGAAAACCTTCCCGAAACATTACCTCGCGGTAGTGCTTGCCGCTGCCTGTTCACCCGCTTTTGCCGATGAGCTTTCCACCGATAACTTGGATGAAGTTGTCGTTACCGCATCGCCTTTTGCCAAAAGCATTGAAGCGGTAAACAAACCGGTAAATTTATTAAGCGGCGATGATTTACAAAACGCCTCTGCATCAACCCTTGGCGAAACCCTGAACGGCCAACTTGGCGTTAGCTCTGCCAGCTTCGGCCCCGGTGTTGGCCTGCCGATTATTCGTGGCCAAAGCGACAACCGCGTAAAAGTCATGCAAGACAGTGTTGGCTCCATGGATGCCTCCGCCGCCAGCCCTGACCACGCGGTAACCCTTGAGCCATTACTCGCCAATAAGATTGAAGTGCTGCGCGGCCCAGCCGCTTTGCGTTACGGCAGCGGAGCCATTGGCGGCGTGGTAAATGTATTAGATAACCGCATTCCTAGTGAGTTGCCAGACGCTATTACCGGCGGTGCAAAAGCCCTTAGCGGTGGTATAGAGTTGCGCAATGCAAGCGCCAATAACGAGACCGTAGGTGTGGGCAGCCTCAATGCCGCGGCAGGCGATTTTGCCTTTCATATCGATGGTGTTAAACGCAAAAGTGACGATATGGAGATTCCCGGTTACGCCGAAAAATCTCCGCAAGATTTAGCAAGCGCTAGCAAAGGTTTTATTGCCAATACCGATGCAGAATCCACCAGTGGCACCTTGGGTGTTTCTTATATTAGCGGTGAAGATTTTATCGGCATGAGTGTGAACACACTCAACAACAATTACGGTGTGCCGCCGGATGGCGACGAGTACGTACGAATCGATATGCACCAAACTCGATATGATTTAAAAGGCGAACTCAATAATCCGTTTAACGGATTCCAAAGAATCAGCGCGCGTCTTGGTCACAATGATTACGAGCACACCGAAATGGAAAACGGTGAAGCAGGCACAAAATTCACTAATGATGCTTACGAAGGTCGCATTGAATTAATTCATAACCCACTCGACTTTTTCACACTGGAATGGAATGGCGCACTGGGTTTGCAAGTCGCAGAAAGCACCTTTGCCGCGATTGGAGAGGAAGCCTTTATTCCCAAATCAGATATTAGCAATCTCGGCTTTTTTATCGTGGAGGAAACCAAACGCGGCAACTGGTCTTATGAAATTGGCGCGCGCGTTGACTCTCAAACAATTTCACCAGAAGCAGGAAGCTCTATCAGCCATGACAGTCTTAACCTATCCGCTACCACTAGCTGGCATTTTAGCCAAACTCAACAATTCAGCCTGGGCCTCGCACAATCACAGCGCGCGCCCAGCATAGAAGAATTGTTTGCCAATGGCCCACACCCAGCCACTGGCAGCTTTTTAATTGGCGATGAAAAACTTAATGAAGAAACCAGCACCAATCTCGAATTGGGCTATCACTGGCATGGCGATAAGATTCAATTTTCCAGCAATCTTTTTTACAACCAAATCAAAGATTTTATTTACGCTGAAAACCTTAATGAAATTATTGACGACCTAAACGGCTACCAATACACCCAAGCCAACGCCACTTTTAAAGGTTTTGAAACCGAATTAAAAATTCAATTTCACCGGCAATCGAACCTACGTATATTCAGCGATAGCGTGCGCGCAACCTTGGATGATGGCGGTGACCTACCGCGTATAACACCCACACGCGTTGGCGGATCGCTGGATGTTAATTTGAATCAGTGGAGCGCCAACATCAGCGCAACTCATGCTGCAAAACAAGATCATGCCGGCCACGACGAAAGTGAAACCGATTCCTACAATCGCTTGGATGCAAGAGTGGATTACACCTTTAGTAACGCAGGCGCGAATTACACTCTATTTGCCAAAGCCAGCAACTTAACCAACGCCGACATTCGCAACGCCTCTTCTTATTTAAGAGATATAGCGCCAGAGGCGGGCAGGAGCGTGCAACTTGGGGTTAGAGTGAAGTTTTAAGCGTCATAACATCATCTTTTGTCAACCACAGGGAAGTGATAGATCGACCAAAGGAAGTAAATTAATGTAAGCTAACCCAGCTCATATTGTTTGCATAATAAATTTTTAACAGTGTTAGATAATCAAGGAATTTAAAAGAACACTTAATCTATGATCACACCACCCGTACCACCAAAAATCACCCATCGTCTATCACAATGGTTTACCAAGCATTTTGGCTTTCAAATCCCTCTGCTCATTTTTTTGCTTTTGCTGTTAGCAGATATAATCACAAAATTAATTTTTGAAAACCTCTTCGCACAGCACAGATTTCATGAAGTATTCCCCGGGTTTCTAATTGGCCGTGTAGATCACTTCAAACATATTCCCGCAACGCATCTAGTGGTAGTACCAATCGCCCTACTAATTTCAATCTTAACCTATAGGAAGTTTTTGTGGGTATCTGTAGGGTTTTCAATTAAGGCTGCATCTATAGGAAATGTTGTGTCATGCACCACAAGAAATTTTTCCACGGATTGGATAATGTACAAAAACCAAGAGGGAACATTTAATGTTATAAACCTCGCTGATCTCTACCTGTGGAATGATGACCTAGTGATTCTTACCGCAATTGCTTTATATCTCTTACGATTTCTTATGCGTAAGCTGACAAGTATATTTCGAAGAAAGCCGCTTAACACTGAAGTCCATGTGAGATCTACTTAGTTATCACACTGCTAGCGCTTACAATCAAAATCAATATTACTCATACAATTAAAGCCGAACTCTATGAAATTCACGCCCATCACACTTGAAGGAAACTTCGTTCGTTTAGAACCGCTTTCTATTCATCACAAGCAAGGTTTGTGCGATGCCATTCGCGATGGTGAGCTGTGGAATCTTTTCGTTACTATTGTGCCGCACCCTGATGCTATAGATGCATTTTTTGCTAACGCGCAAACTACGCTAGAAAATAACGAAGGCATGGCATTTGCCACTATCGATAAAGCCACCAACAAAATTGCTGGCTCAACGCGCTTTATGAAATCGAACTTACCGAATAAACGGGCTGAAATCGGGTTTACTTTTTTGGGTAAATCTTGGCAGAAAACCCACATCAATACCGAATCGAAATTATTAATGCTCACCCATGCGTTTGAAACCATGGGGCTGAACCGTGTTGAGCTATTAACAGATTATTTAAATACGACTTCACGTAACGCCATTTTACGTTTGGGAGCAAAGGAAGAAGGGATACTGCGTAACCATATGATAATGCCCGACGGCCGCGTGCGAGATTCTGTGATTTACAGCATCATCAACAGCGAATGGGCGGGAGTGAAACAACACCTGAGTTTTAAGCTTAATCACCAATATTAACTCCGCTAAGCACCTTATCTTAGCCTCCGTTTAATGCCACAAAACATTTCTTCTCATCACAAAAGCAGCCTCTAGGTTGCTTTTAGCGCCAAATTCTTTCTGTACATTAATTAAACATATTGACTGGCAGCATTTATTAAAACACTCTTGCCTGGCTGTTTTTCGATCAACTTAATTAAGAAGGATTTAATTATGGCCAATTTTAACGATGCCATTGTGATCACATTGGCAAAAGAAGGAGGGGCAAAGTTTACTGATGTCCCTAATGACCGCGGCGGGGCGACCAAGTACGGTATTTCGCAAGCCGCTTATCCCACCCTCGATATTCGCAACCTCACCGAACAACAAGCCCGCGATATTTATAAACGCGATTATTGGGACCGCGTACGCGGCGACGATATTAAATCGCAAATTATCGCTGAAAATATTTTTGACACCGCAGTAAACATGGGCGTGCGCACCACCAGCCGGCTGGTACAAAACATGTTGGATATAGAACCGGCCGATGGCGTTATTGGTAGCGCTTCTTTAGGCGTTATCAATCAACAAGCCGAAAAGGAGTTTCTCGCGCACTTCACCTTGGTAAAAATTGGCTACTACGCCAGTATCTGCAATAAAAACCGCACACAAAGTAAATTTTTATTAGGCTGGGTTAACCGCGCGCTAGGAGGTGCAGCATGAGCTTTTTATCAACGTTATTTAGTGGTGGCGATACCGTAAAAGCGATTGGCGATACGGTTGATAAATTATTTACGTCCGATGAAGAGCGATTAGAAAAGCAAAATGAATTTCTAAAAGCTAATCGCGAATTTGATTATTTAGAAAATAAATTAATTGCCGAGCAAAACACTGCGCAAACCGAAGTCAATAAAGTGGAAGCCGCCAGCAGCAGTTTATTTGTTGCAGGTTGGCGGCCAGCGATCGGCTGGGTAGGTGCGCTTGCATTATTTTACCAATTTATTCTCTACCCACTTATGGGCTGGATTTTGGTGTGGTTCCCCGATGTGCACGCGCCGCCCGTACCCAATAGCGAAGCACTCTACCCATTAATTATGGGCATGCTCGGTATAGGCACATTGCGCTCCTTCGATAAGTTGAAAGGTACAGACACCAAATCAATGGGTAAATAGCTACACCAACTCCTTTATGAGTGGGCGCTGGCCACTCATAAAGGAGTACTGCTCAACCCCCTTAAATACCACTAAAGCCTCTTCCCATTTATTCAAGCCGAACTAATCGCTCGATGAATCGACAAGGACAATCCAAAGACCGCAAACGCACCAACAACAATCATAAATAAATTTGATAGCGTTTATTTGGAGCACATTTATTCGATCCTGCCGCACCATATAGCCACATTTTGCACAAAATAGGCCCATTAAAGCACCGTTTTGGTATTGGCACAGCTGTTGCAAAACTCATTGCGTCTATATTGCACGCACCAAAACTGAACTTACATTTTTTAGCTTGGATGATTCTCCATGAGCAGCCCTAAATTAAACCTGTTGGATTTTTCTAACAAATCTGTCGCAACCTTGCACCTCACTTGGTTCGCCTTCTTTATGACCTTTGTGATGTGGTTTAGCTTGCCACCACTTAAACCATTGATCATGCAATCGGTACAAATGACGCCACAACAATGGGCTGCCTTGTTAACCCTAAACGTTGCACTCACCATTCCAGCGCGAATTGTCGTCGGTAGTTTGGTGGATAAATTTGGCCCGCGTACTATTTACAGCGGCCTACTGATTATCTCTTCTGTTGTACTCATCGCCTTTGCATTTGCACAAACCTTCGAACAACTTGCACTCTTCCGTTTTATGTTGGGCTTTGTAGGTGCGGGTTTTGTAATTGGTATTCGTTTGGTGAGCGAATGGTTTCCTGCGCGTCAAGTTGGTTTGGCAGAAGGTATTTACGGCGGTTGGGGTAACTTTGGTGCTGCAGCTGCAGGTTTTATACTGCCCTTTTTAGCGATTCATGTGTTCGGCGGCATTGATGGCTGGCGCTATGCCATGGCTGCTGCAGGCGTGTTTGCAGCGGTTTACGGTGTGATTTTTTATGTGTACGCACGCAATACCCCCAAAGGCTCCACCTATTTCAAACCTAAAAAATCAGGCGGCCTAGAAGTTAGCAGCAAAAAAGATTTCTGGTTTTATGTGGCGCTAAACGTGCCCATGTATTTAATTCTCGCCGTACTTGCGTGGAAAATGTCGCCGGCTAATTTGAAATTATTGAGCGAAACCACCACCAACATTATGTACGTCATTTTGATTGCGCTCTTTATTTTTCAATTCTCACAAATTTATCGCGTTAACAAAGACATGCTTAAAAATGGTGTGCCTGAACACGACAAATATGAATTCAAACAAGTCGCCATTTTAAGTTGGGCTTACCTTGCATGCTTCGGTTCTGAATTGGCGGTTGTGTCGGTATTGCCAGCTTTCTTTATGGATACCTTTGAAGGTATGAGTATTTCCCAAGCAGCCATGCTCGGCGGTTCTTTCGCCTTTATGAATTTGGTAGCACGCCCCGGCGGCGGTTGGGTGAGCGATAAACTAGGTCGTCGCTTTTCAATGTCAGTTATTTTTGGCGGTATTGCAGTGGGCTATGTTCTCCTCTCGCAAATCAATAGTGATTGGCCTCTGGTACTGGCATTTGGTGCGGTAATTGTGTGCTCACTGTTTGTTCAAGCTGGCTGTGGTTCTGTATTTGCGGTTGTGCCTTTAATTAAGCGCCGCATGACTGGCCAAATCTCTGGCATGGCCGGTGCCTATGGCAACGTGGGCGCTTTGACATTCTTAACGATTAATACCTTTGTAGAAATTCAAACTTTCTTCTACGTACTCGCAGGCTCCGCAGCCTTAGCCTTTATCTTCATTCAGTTTTTGAAAGAGCCAAAAGGTCACACCGTAGAAGTAAATGAAGATGGTACCCTGCAAAAAATTGAAGTGGCTTAAGCAGAAGTAGCTTAAAGTTCGAATGATAATCTAAATAACGAACAGCCCGCTTTATGCGGGCTTTTCTATTAAACTGTGATACTCACGCAACTGATTAAAAGAAAAATTTATGGATCATCTGCAATCTACCTTACGTGTTTCTTTTGCTCAGCGCAGTGAAGCCGGTAAAAAACCCGAGAATCAAGATACCGTAGGCGCGCGCATTCCCGATGGCAATGCACTCACTAATAAAGGGATTGCGATTGCGATTGCCGATGGCGTAAGCAGCAGCATGGCCGCACGCGAAGCGAGCCAAACTGCTATTGCAGGTTTTCTAACGGATTATTATGCAACACCAGATACTTGGCGCACGCAGCAATCAGCCATGCGCGTAATTCAAGCCTTAAATTCAAGCCTGTTTGGGCGCAGCCAAAATTCAATTTATGGCGAAGGCTATCTCACGACTTTTTCTGCACTTATCTTAAAAGGTTCAACGGCATTTATTTTTCATGTGGGTGACACGCGCATTTATCGCTTGCGTGGCGAAGATTTGGAATGCCTAACACGCGACCATACCCAGCGGATTGATCGCAACACAAATTATTTAAGCCGCGCGGTGGGTGCAGACCCTTATTTAGAAGTGGATATGCACATCTGTGAAATAGAAGTTGGTGATTTATTTATATTAAGCTGCGATGGAATTCACGAATTTATTCCACAAGCAGAATTTAAAACGCTCATTAAAACCAATCGCACTAATTTAGATGCGCTTGTTAACGGCGCTATTGAATTAGCACTTAGCCATAACAGCGACGACAATATCAGCATTCAAGCCGTGGTAATTGAACAACTCGGCAGCGCAACCCAGAGCGATGCTATTCAAGTATTATCGCGCCTGCCATTTCCACCCTTCTTATCGCCTGGGCAAGCGATTGATGGTTTGCATGTTAAAAAAATCCTGCACGAATCTACTCGCAGCCAAGTCTATTTAGTGGAAGATGAAAAGGGCAGAGCACTCGTCATGAAAACGCCTTCAGTAAATTTTCAAGATGACCCTGCTTATATTGAACGCTTTGTGATGGAATCTTGGATTGGCGCACGCATCAGCGGCCCCCAAGTTGCGCGCGTTATTCCCGCACCGGAATCGCGTTCGTGTTTGTATTATTTAACCGAATATATTCCCGGCCCCACACTCACCCAATTATTAAAAGAGCGCGGCATTTTATCCATCGTAGATGCGGTAGAATTAATTGAACATTTGATTCGCGGTATCCGCGTGTTTCATCGCAAAGATACGCTGCACCAGGATTTAAAACCTGACAATATTGTGATTAGCGCCAAAGGGCCAATGATTGTAGATTTTGGTTCATGCTGGGTGGCCGGTGTTGAAGAAGTGATTGCGCCCTTCACGCGCGATATTGTGTTGGGCACCGCCGATTATTCTGCGCCCGAATATAGATACGGCGGCAAAGCTGGCCCCGCATCCGATCAATTTTCGCTAGCGGTACTTTTATACGAAATGCTCACCGGAAAATTGCCCTACGGCGCTAACTACGCCAATGCCACCGACTTAAACAGCTTTCAAAAACTAAAATATATTTCCGCTATGCAGCACAATCCCTTAGTGCCTTACTGGTTAGATAAAGCCTTAGAAAAAGCACTGAGCATCTATCCCAATTCGCGCTATGAAGCTTTATCAGAATGGTTTCAAGATTTAAAACGCCCCAACCCAGAATGGCTAACGCATCGCCAGCAACCACTGCTAGAACGTCACCCCGACAAAGTGTGGAAGCTATTAGCGGTAAGTGGTTGGCTGTGTGCGATTGCGATTTTGTTTTGGAAGAAATGAAGTGACCGCAGCACAGTAGCTTTATGGCTTTGGCCTTAATCTCATGCTATATTGTACTGAAACCCCGTACAACTGGTGACAATCATGGATACCGTAAGCGTAAACCAATTTAGAGACAACCTAAAAACCTTCGTAGAACAAGTGGTTAGCAACCACACACCGATAAAAGTAACCCGTCGTGCCGGTGAAGCATTCGTAGTGGTAAGTGCAGATGATTGGGAGCGGGAACAAGAAACGCTTCATGTGCTACAAAGCAAAAGCTTAATGACCCAAATTGCAGATTCATTAGCTACTCACACACAACAAAAAGGCTATACCCCAACTGACGAGGAAATGAATGAGATCACTCGTATTTGAGGGCAACACCTGGGCAACTTATGAAGAGCTGCGTGAAAAAGACAAGGCGCTTCATAAAGCCCTATGCAAACTGCTTAAAGAAATGCTTCGCTCAGACCCAGCAACCGGCCTAGGAAAACCCGAGCAACTTCGACATAACCTGACTGGCCTTTGGTCAAAACGCATTTCACAAAAAGACCGGCTTATTTATAAGTTCGATGCTCAGTACATCTACATATTCGCCATAGGCGGGCACTACGATCAGTATTGAGTATGTCGCCATAACCAAATAGGCGGTGCCCTTAGGTTGCAGCTTCGAGAAATACCTGTGCGAAGTAAAACAGCAAAGGCAATTTTATATTCAAACTTAATTATCAATTAAATTCTATTAATTCGACCGTAAAGAGCAGCGGCGAATTTTTTGGAACAGGGCCCATACCTGCAGAACCATAGGCTAAATGGGCGGGAATATAGATCTCCCAAATAGCACCTGCTTGCATAAATGAGACTGCTTCAGACCACCCAGGAATTACTGAGCCCAAAACAAAACTGGGTGCGTCTTTTCGATTGTAACTACTATCAATCACTTTCCCATTTAACAGAGTCATGTGATAGCGATTTTTAACCACGCTAGTTAATGTGGGGCTTTTGCCGCAACCTTTTCTTAACACTTTATATTGCACACCAGAAGCCAAAGTAAATATATCAGCTCTCTTAGCGTTTTCTGAAAAGAAACGGGTTTCTTCGGTAGCGGTGTAGCCAATGGGTCTTTTTGTCCACATTTCATTGGAAAGCTCAACTGGTTCGACTACACATTTAGGTTCCACAACTGGAGCTACAGATTTTATGGGCGCTGCTGCAGAAGCTACTTTTTCACTATGCTTGCTCGGCGATGTACATGAATAGAGCAACAGCGCAGCGGTGAAAATGAATGACTTAATAATTATTTTTTTCATGGCTTTACTCTAAGTTAAGCGGTAATTTTTAAGTTTCGGTGCAGTCGAATACTCATAGCCGCAAAACCGGCTTATTATTAAGGAGTTTTCTTTTCCAGCTTTATTTCACCAAGTGTAAAAAATACCAGCGCAGTACCCGCAGGCCCACGATACACCCCATTCGCATTGGCCAAACGATTTGTGACTGCTGAAAATTCCCAAGCTTCATTCTCAGAGCATTGAACTTTGCGCTGAGTAAAATTTACTTGCTTGTTTTCTTCACCCCATTGTCTAGCAAGTAACGAATGCGCTCTCAATTGTTCAGGTACTGATGGGTGATCCCATGCCCACATAAAACTTCCATCTTCAGTGTTATAAGTGCCAACAACCTGAATATCAGTAGTTGCTACATTTCCATTTGAAAATGTGAATGTAATTTCACCTAACTCCAAGTCAGCAGCCCAACTTTCCTCAGAACCAAAACTCCACGTTTGAGAATGCGCCGCCGTCTGACTCTGCAACCCACTTAGCGAAGCCTGTATATAATCAGGTGCAGCACCTGCAACAGAATTACTTGATATAGCAGATGAAAGCATTGTTGATAATTTCTGGAACATATGAATCCTCTGGTTAAGTTCAGCGGCAGTTTTTAAGTTGTGATCTGAGGAATTATTTTGCGTAGCAAAACCACAAAAACTTAAAAGCGGTCCAGTAAAGCGAAGCGGAATGATAATGATTACCTTGAAATAACTCTATAGTCGTTAACTTTTTTGTCAAAGCTAAATTCAACATGTTGAGGGGAGTCATTCCCAACAATTTCTAGCATTTCGACTAAAACTTTTAGCTGAACATAATATATATGTTCCTTTTTAGTTCGATCTGATGCGATATAAAAGCCAACAAGCGAAGTACCATTTGGAACAAATGGAGCAAATATAGAACTATGTATAAATTGATTGCATATATCCCAATAACTGACTTTCTTCTTTTTGCCCGAATATAGATCATAGAGTTCCGGGAAGTCATGCTGATTTAATAGCGTAATTAATTTATCGTTCGCAGGGTAAATCGATAATTCAACTTTTCCATTTTTAACTACATCAGTAACCTTGTTTGACTCCATCAGTTTTCGTACAGCAAACAACCCTAAGAAAACCTCTTTTTCCAGAGAGAAAAAAGATCGTTCTGTCCATTTTTTCTGACCGTATCTTTTCGCCAATTTTTCTGCGATTTTTATACATTCTTCTTTCCAGGGTGACGAATTTGAAATCAACGCCTTTCTCCATGAAGTAACATAACAGTTTAGTAAGCAGCACCAACTATATAGTCCACTGAATTTAAAGCCAAGCCATTTGTAGTTTCACTGCATATAAGAGATCTGGGGTATGTCTTGTATTTAAAAGGGAGTCGTCATCCTCGCGAAGGCGAGGATCCAGCTCTGATTGTTGCATGTTAACTGCTGGATCCCCGCCTTCGCGGGGATGACGATGAATATATAGTTGAGATTACCAACAGCTAATAAGAACAGAGCCCTTAAAAAGCGGGGAGGGGCTAAAAGCTCGCTCATATTGATAACGGAGTGATATTCAACTCCTCCCCGCTATTCGCAAAATTGCAGGAGCAATTAACATAGCGAAGCTACCTGAAAGGTAAACCACATGGATGTGGTTTATGAACGTGAAGTTGGGACGACTGTATGGATACAGGAGGTAGAGTAACGCAGGAGCAGTTACCGAGGGGGTTACTGCTTCCAGCGCGTAAGTTGGAATGAATTTCCGATTTTCAATGCTGTAAATATCCGCATATAAAAAAGCCCGCAGAGTGCGGGCTTAGTTTCTTCACCGTTTCTATTTCTTAGGCGTCAACCGCAGCACCAATACATCGTGTGCAGGAATAGTCACACTCAACTTACCTTTCGTATCGCCTTTCGCACCGGTCCATACATTTTTCCAATTGAACAATTGTTTATCAAAATACACTTCTTGTTTGAAA
>Ga0116157_10002119_pt1 | contig 19503 bp, 18 predicted proteins | sample AD_UKC048_MetaG_FD_89882 | JGI IMG/M metagenome (GOLD analysis project Ga0116157, IMG submission 89882) | Active sludge microbial communities of municipal wastewater-treating anaerobic digesters from USA - AD_UKC048_MetaG | ecosystem: Engineered > Bioreactor > Anaerobic > Digestate | place: USA...
CGTTGAAACTTCTGCCACAGTGTTTCGCGACTTTCAACAAAGTCAGGATTCAGTGGAATACACGCCACGGGGCAAACCTGTACGCATTGTGGCTCGTCAAAATGACCCACACACTCCGTACATTTGTGAGGATCAATCTCGTAGATCTCCTTGCCCAGATAAATCGCCTCATTCGGGCACTCAGGCTCGCACACGTCGCAATTAATGCACTCGTCAGTGATCAGCAGCGCCATGGGGTCTCCTGAAAAGCAAATGCTCTGCCCTGCGACACACCTGGATAGCGAGGTAATTGTTTGCCCATGGTCCAATTATCGACGGAGGAGATGCGCCGCATGCAATATCCACGTTGGCATGGGGACTAAGCAATATTTGGCGGTATGCTTTCCGCCAACATGCGCCTGTTCATCCTGAAACGAGTCATCACGCTGCTGGCCACACTGGTGGGGGCCTCGCTAGTGGTATTTCTGGTTCTGGAAATTCTCCCTGGCAATGCCGCGCAGATGCTGATGGGACCCGACGCCGATCCTGAAGCGGTCGTAGAGCTGGCAACACGCCTCGGACTGGACCAGCCGGCCATGGTCCGCTACGGCCATTGGGTTGGTGGCTTGCTCACTGGCGACCTGGGCACTAGCTATGCCTACAGCTCGCCGGTTCTGGAACTGATTCAGGAACGGCTGGCGCTGACCGTGCCACTGGCCTTGATGGCAATGATCCTGACGACGGTTCTGGCCATTTCCGCCGGCCTGTATGCAGCCGCCCGGCATAACCGGGCAGGTGACGTCGGCATCATGGGGCTTACACAAATCGGCATAGCAATACCCAATTTCTGGTTCGCCATTTTGCTAATTTTGCTTTTTTCAGTACACCTGAACTGGTTTTCAGCAGGTGGTTTTCCGGGCTGGGGCGACGGTTTCTGGCCCGCATTTCAATCGCTGGTATTGCCCGCCATATCTTTGGCGGTGGTACAGGCTGCGATACTGGCACGCATCACCCGATCGGCCGTGCTGGAGGTCTTGCGGGAAGACTTTGTGCGCACAGCTCGCTCCAAGGGACTCTCCCAGCGCGCGGCCTTATGGCGTCACGTACTGCGCAACGCCATGATTCCCGTAATCACGGTCATGGGCCTTCAGTTTGCCAACCTGTTGGCCGGCACCATCGTAGTGGAGAACGTGTTTTATCTGCCAGGACTGGGACGCTTGATCTTCCAATCCATTGCCAACCGCGACCTTATCGTCGTGCGCAATTGTGTGATGCTGTTGGCCGCAATGGTGGTGACTGTCAACTTCTTGGTGGACGTGCTGTATGCAGTGATCGATCCGCGCGTCAAGGCAAGCGACATATGACCGTCGGCTTCAACCAGCGCGCCCTGCGTCATCCCAGTTTCCTGTTAGGTGGTGCATTGACGCTGCTGCTCTTGCTGGCTGCGTCCCTCTCGCTGTTCTGGACGCCCTGGCCTGTATTTGAGGTCAACATGCCGGGCAAACTGGCATCGCCTTCGGCTGCTCACTGGTTGGGGACAGACCCGTTTGGTCGGGACGTCGCCTCATTGTTGCTGGTTGGTGCGCGCAATTCCATTTTGGTGGGTGTGATTGCTGTCAGCATTGGCATGACCGCAGGCACAGCGCTGGGCTTGATCGCGGCCGCCAGCAAAGGCTGGATTGAAGAACTCATCATGCGGCTGTCAGACTTCACTTTCGCTTTTCCGGCAATCCTGTCTGCCATCATGATGACTGCCGTATTTGGCGCTGGAATAGTGAACTCGATCATCGCCATCGGCATCTTCAACATTCCCACATTTGCCAGGGTGACGCGGGCTTCGGCCAATGCGATCTGGTCTCGCGAGTTCATTTTGGCGGCGCGCGCCTGCGGAAAAGGCCCGGTGCGCATTACGCTGGAACATGTGCTACCCAACATTTTGTCGGTGCTGATCGTTCAGGGCACCATCCAGTTCGCGCTGGCCATACTTGCGGAGGCGGCCTTGTCCTATCTGGGGTTGGGCACGCAGCCGCCCCAGCCCTCCTGGGGACGCATGTTAAGCGAAGCCCAGTCGCTGCTGTTTCAGGCACCGCTTCTGGCGGTCTTTCCCGGTGTGGCCATTGTGCTAGCTGTGCTGGGGCTCAATCTCATGGGCGACGGCTTGCGTGATGTGCTCGATCCGCGTCTGGCCAGAATGCGCTAGGGCATACCCCATGTCGTTGCTTTCCGTCACCAACCTTCGCATCAGCTTGCAAACCCACCGTGGTCTGGCAATCGCCGTGCGCGAGGTGAGTTTCGCGCTGGAGCGCGGCAAATCACTGGGTTTGATTGGTGAATCCGGCAGCGGCAAATCCATCATGGCCCTGTCGCTTCTGGGCTTGCTGCCGGAGCAAGCTCATGTGTCAGGCAGTATCCGGTTTGCTGGGCAGGAGCTTGCGGGCGCTGACGAAAAGACTTGGTGCAAATTGCGGGGCAACCGCATCGGCATGGTGTTTCAAGAACCCATGACGGCCCTGAACCCTGTCCACACCATCGGCCACCAAGTAGCGGAGCCCTTGCGGCTGCACGAAGGCTTGTCACTTCGGCAAGCGCGAGAGAAGGCTTTGGCGTTATTGAATCGCGTTGGCATCCCGGACCCCGTCAAACGAATCGACGCCTACCCTCATCAATTTTCGGGTGGCCAGAGGCAGCGCATCACCATCGCCATGGCACTGGCCTGCGGGCCTGACCTGCTCATAGCCGATGAGCCCACCACAGCGCTGGATGTCACGGTGCAGAGGCAAATTCTCGAACTGATACAAGACCTGGTCACCGAGCGCAATATGGCCCTGCTGTTGATATCGCATGATCTTGGCTTGATTGCCCAAAACGTGGAGCACATGCTGGTCATGTACGGTGGCAGCATTGTTGAAAGTGGTCCGACCCAAGGGGTGTTTTCACGCATGGCACATCCTTACACACAAGGGCTGTTTGCCGCCCGGCCACGGCTTGGTCAACGCGGCATCGATGGTCGTCGGGTTCGCCTGTCCACCATTGGAGGGTCGGTCCCGGAACTGATTGACCTGCCATCCGGGTGCCCTTTCTACGGCCGCTGCCCCATCGGTATCGAGGCCTGCGCACAAACGGTTCCCGGACCTGTAGCGTTGGGCGCAGGGCATGTCGTGCGATGCATCCGGACAGGCGAAAGCATATGAGCACGCCCCTGTTGCAGGTCACCGATCTGGTTCGATACTACCCCCTACCACGTGAACGCTTGTTTGAAGCTCCCGGGAAGGTACATGCGCTCAATGGGGTCACTTTCGCAATCCAGTCCGGCCGCAGCCTTGGCATAGTCGGTGAGTCCGGTTCAGGTAAATCAACCCTGGCAAGGCTGGTCATGGCACTGGAACCGCCCACCGCCGGTACCGTACAGTTTTTGGGTCGCGACCTGCACGGTTTGGCTCCGTCCGCGCTGCGTGAAGCACGACAAGACTTTCAAATGGTCTTTCAGGACCCCTACGGATCGCTAGATCCACGCCAACGCGTTGAGCGCATTGTTGTTGAGCCCTTGAGCGCGCAAGGTCGAACCAGTCGTGATGAGCAGCGTGAACGCGCCGCAGCAGTGCTGCTGTCGGTCGGCCTGCGTGCAGCTGACCTAGACAAGTACCCCCATGAATTTTCCGGTGGGCAGCGACAACGCATTGCCATTGCGCGGGCATTGATCACCCGGCCCAAACTCATCGTGGCAGATGAACCTGTCAGTGGCTTGGATGTGTCTGTTCAGGCTCAGGTGCTGAACCTGCTGGACGATTTGCGTAGCGAATTCGGCATAACCTACCTGTTGATCAGCCACGATCTGGCCGTTGTGGACCATTTGTGCGACGACGTTGCGGTCATGACGCAAGGGCGTATCGTTGAAATGGGCACCGCACAGTCCATCTTTCAGTCGGCCGTTCACCCCTACACCCAGGCGCTTCTGAAAGCAATTCAAGAACCGGGTTGACGTCATCCAAACCTTCATCTGCCACGTTCATGTCGGGGATGATGTAAATTCGCAAAACTGACTGGAGAAAGACACCATGATGAAACGACGCACCCTGCTGGCTGGCTCCGTTGCAGCCGCCACCGTGACCTTGCCAATGGCTTCACACGCCCAACGCAAAAAAGACGCCATCGTGCTGGCGATGGCGCTGGAACCTCCGGGACTGGACCCCACGGCAGGTGCGGCCTCCGCCATAGCGGAGATCGTGCAGTACAACATTTTCGAGACTCTCACCAAGATTAATAGCGACGGTACGGTATCACCGCTCCTGGCCGAAACTTGGGAGGTGTCGCCCGACCTCAAGACATACACCTTCAAGCTGAAAAAAGGGGTGAAATTCCAGAATGGCGAGGCGTTCAACGCCAATGCTGTCAAGTTTTCGTTTGAACGTGCTGGTTCAGAAAAAAGCACCAACAAAGATAAACGTACATTCGCCAGCATGGATAGCGTTGCGGTTGTCGATGAATATACGGTGGTGATTCTCAACAAGGCACTGGACCCTGATTTTCTATTTCTGATGGGCCAGGCCACAGCCATCATAGTCGAGCCCAAAAGCGCGGACACCAACGCAACCAAACCTATAGGTACCGGGCCCTTCCAGCTGGATACCTGGTCCAAGGGGTCATCGGTCAGTCTGAAGAAGTGGCCTGGCTTCCGAAACGCTGTGGCCATCAAGTTGAACAGGGCTACGTTCCGCTTCATCAGTGATCCCGCCGCGCAAGTAGCTGCACTGCTTTCGGGCGATGTCGACGCATTCCCACGCGTCACCCCACGCAGTGTGCCGCAGTTCAAGAACAATCCGAAGTTTCAAGTGGTGGTCAGTGGCTCGCGGGCAAAAACCATCCTGGCCATCAACAACAAAAAGAAACCGTTAACTGACGTGCGCGTCCGGCGTGCCATCGCTGCGGCCATTGACCGCAAGGCCGTTATTGATGGTGCTGGTGACGGCTATGGCGCGCCCATTGGCAGTCATTACGTGCCAGGCGCCCTGGGTTATGTTGACACGACTGGTGTGAACCCGTTTAATATTGAAAAAGCGAAAGCTCTGCTCAGTGAAGCGGGTATCAAAACACCCTTGGAGCTGACCCTGACTTTGCCACCGCCACCCTATGCCCGCCAGGGTGGGGAAGTCATCACAGCCCAACTTGCAAAAATTGGCATCGTGGCCAAGATCGAAAGCGTGGAATGGGCGCAGTGGCTGAGCGGCACCTACACCAACAAAAACTACGACCTCACCATCATCTCCCATGTCGAACCGTTCGATCTGGGCAACTTCGCCAAGCCTGGTTACTACTGGGGCTACGAGTCGCCCAAATTCAATGAACTGTTTGACAAGATTCAAAATTCGCCGCGCCCTGCGGACCGGGCAAAACTGCTCGGTGACGCCCAGCGCATGATCGCCAATGACGCGGTACACGCTTTCCTGTATCAGCCGCAATGGATCACGGTAGCCAACAAAAACATCAAGGGTCTGTGGAAAGACATGCCGGTGTTTGTTAACGACCTGTCGGCGCTCTCGTGGTCTTAATTCGAACCTGCAAATGGCCGACGCTCCCACGCAACTGTATGAACTCTCTGCTCCAGAGCTGATTGACGCCTTCAGCCGGGGGACCGTGTCACCAGTCGAAGTGGTGCGATCGGTGTTGGATCGCATCAGTCGGTGGGAGCCTCACATTCAGGCGACCTATCTGTTGCGCCCTGATTTGGCGCTGGGTCAGGCACGGGCCTCCGAATCGAGGTGGCGCAAGCATGAACCCTGCGGCGCACTGGATGGAGTGCCCACTACTATAAAGGAAAATATTGCGACCGCGGGTGATCCCTTACCCGCTGGAACTGCAGCAGTCGATCTGGTGCCTGCACCGGCGGATGCTCCACCTGCAGCACGTTTGCGGGAAGCCGGTGCCATCATGGTGTCCAAAACCACGATGCCGGACTACGGCATGTTGTCCTCGGGGTTGTCCACGTTCCACCCCCTGGCGCGCAATCCATGGGACGTAAGCAAAACACCCGGCGGCTCCAGTGCCGGAGCAGGCGCAGCCGCGGCCGCGGGCTATGGTCCGCTGCACATCGGCACAGATATCGGTGGCTCATTGAGGCTACCTGCTGGTTGGTGTGGCATCTTCAGCCTCAAACCCAGCCTGGGCCGCATTCCGATAGACCCGCCATATACGGGCCGTGCGGCTGGGCCCATGACCCGGCGGGTGGCCGACTCTGCGTTGATGATGCAGGTGCTGTCGCAACCCGATGTACGTGACAGCATGAGTTTGCCTTTTCAACCCATCGCCTGGGACCAGTTTGACAAAGGTGTTGCTGTTCTCAAGGGTCTGCGAATTGGTTTGCTGATGCAGGCAGGCTGCGGACTACCTGTAGAGGCGGAAGTACAGAAAGCTGTACTTCGCGCTGCACTGTTGTTCGAAAAGGCCGGCGCCATCGTGGAGCCGCTGAAGCCGTTCATGACTCAAACCATGCTGGAGGGGCTGGATCACTTTTGGCGCATGCGTTCGTACCGTGATCTGGCTGCATTACCGGCGGAACGGAGAGCAAAAGTGTTGCCCTATATTCTGCAATGGGCCAACAGTGCAGCTGAATTTACAGGGACACAGGTCTACTTTGCAGCCAGCCAGTCGCACGCCACGCGGCTCGCCAGTGCCAACGCCTGTCGCGCGTTCGACTACGTGATCTCGCCCACATCCCCCATGCCCGCGTTTGCAGCCGAATTGCCCTCTCCAACCAATGACCCCTTGCGCGGGCTGGAGCACATAGGTTTTACCGTGCCTTACAACATGTCGGAGCAACCCGCTGCCTCCATCAACTGTGGCTACACACAAAGTGGGCTACCCATCGGCCTCCAGATCGCAGGGCAGCGTTTTGATGATCTCGGCGTGTTGCAGGTGTCACGCGCGTTTGAGCTGATACGCGATCCCCAACGACCCTGGCCACTGCCTCCTGCATAAGCTGTTACATCATCGTCACCATCACGCCGGCGGCTTTGCCGAGCGCGTCTGGTCGTAAATGGGCTGCGGTGGCATGTCAGCCAGGTGCTGTGTTTCGGCCCAGCTAAGTATTTGAACCTCGGCGCCCGACATCCTGACACGGTTGATACCCCCGTTTGGAATGTCGGCCTGGCGCGGCCCGTTCAGAGGCAACGCCTGCGCGGTGCGATACACCATGTCCAACACGCCACCATGTGTCACCACCAGCAGGGTTTGCGCCGGGTACGCCGCGGCCAGGCGCCACAGTGCCTTCATCACCCGCGCATGAAAGTGGCGTGTACTCTCACCACCACCGAATGAATAGTCGGCCTGAAACTTCACCCATTGCTGCAGGGCGTCTGGAAACTGTGCCTTGATGTCTTCTATCCGCAGGCCATCCACAACGCCGAAATTTTGCTCGCGAAGCGCGGCGTCCGGCAGGCTGTCCAACCCGAGCTGCAGGGCTGCCGGCATCGCCGTCTGCCGCGTCCGCGTCAAGTCGCTGCACACCAGCTGATGCACTGTTTCACCTGCCAGGCAAACACCCACGCGACGCGCCTGCTCATGCCCCACTGCATTCAACGGCACATCCGACTGCCCCTGAAAACGCAGCTCGCGGTTCCAGTCTGTTTCTCCATGGCGAACCAGTATCAGTTCGGTCATGCCGTGGCGCTCATGCCTCAGCCTCGACCTCAGTTTCGCCTTCTGGTTCGGCCGCCGCCTTGACGATGATCACGGGTACACCGGATGCGTGCAGCACCTCGTTGGAGACAGAGCCCAGCAACGCACTGCGCAGGGTAGTCATGCCACTCGCGCCCATCACCACCATGTCACATTCAAAGCGCTCCAGAATATCGATGATGGTGTGCGCAGGGTCGCCAGAAGAGACCTCTGACTGATAGGAAATATTGGCCTCTTTCAGCAGCTCTTCGGCGGACTGCAGTGTGTGGGCACCCGCCGCAGCGCTCACTGCTTCCAGCACTTGCGGATCATGCGCTACCACCAGCTCGTACAGCGTCGCTGGCTCCTGAATATTGGCCAACACAACACTGGTGTCCAGACCAGCACGCGCCATGCGTATCGCAAAGCGAACTGCCTCCAGCGACACATCCGACCCATCCACAGGCAACAGCAATTTCATGGTATTCCCCTATTTCTGGCTACGTACCTTGTCCATGATGCGCTTTAAAACCATCGGCTCAACAAATTTGTCTACCTCACCGCCCAGGGTGGCTATTTCACGCACAAAAGTGCTGGAGATGAACTGGTACTTGTCACTGGGCGTCAGAAAAACGGTTTCCACGTCTGGCATCAAGGTTCTGTTCATGCCAGCCAGCTGAAACTCGTAATCAAAGTCAGTCACGGCCCGCAGGCCACGCACCATGGCTTTGGCCCCACGTGCCACGACGAAATCACGCATCAAGCCATCAAAACTCTCAACCGTTACATGAGGGTAAGACTTCACTACGTCGCGGGCCATGTCCACCCGCTCGGCTAGAGAGAACATCGTTTTTTTGTGATGCCCTGCAGCAACCGCGACGATCACGCGGTCAAACAATTGCGCTGCGCGCCGGACCACATCTTCATGACCCAACGTCATTGGATCAAACGTGCCGGGATAAACGGCAATCACCTTATTGGACATGTTGTTTTCCTCTACGTCGGCCCAACGGCCTGCTGATGCGCCGCATTATGCAGTGCCGGAATCTGGCGGTGTGAATGTATCTGCGGTTACAGGCCCCAGCAGGTGAGCGTGAACAGCACCCGCTCTCAGGTGTCGAAGTGATTTGAGCCCGAATGGAAGCAGCGCCTCGTCCGTCCATACTTTTGGCGCTTCAAGATATACAAAACCTGCCGGCTTGACCGAGCGTCCAGCCGCCTGCAGTGCCGGATCAAACATGCCACCTTCAAACGGAGGGTCCAGAAAAATCAGATCCAGACTTGCGGGTGACGCGTGTTTAAGCATGCTCACGCCATCACCGCGCTGTACATTGACTGCGCTGGCCTGCAGTTTGGCCTGAATCGTTTTGAGCTGTGCCACCAGGGCCAGGTCATGCTCCACAATCTGCACATCCACCGCACCACGGGAAGCAGCTTCAAAACCGAGCGCACCAGTACCGGCAAACGCGTCAAAGCAGCGCCAGCCTGTCAGGTCTTGCCCCAGCCAGTTGAAGAGCGTCTCACGCACGCGGTCGGGCGTCGGTCGAAGGCCGGGCATGTTCGCCACCGGCAGTTTGGTGCGTTTCCACTGTCCGCCGATGATGCGGACCTCATTGGCCAGTGCTTTAGCCGGTCGTTTTACCACGGGTTTTCGGCTGGCACCGGTATTGGATGCCGACTTGTTTTTGGGTTTCATGGTGCCTAGCGTAGCGGGTATTGCGGAACCGTAAACGCCCGCCCTGCAATTCCTTCCTGCTCGCAGGCCCGCAGAACCGCTGGCCGCTGCTCCAGCGTTTTCAACATGTGGTGCACGTGGGGCAGATTGGCAAACACGTCACTGGCCAGTCCATCACCTCGCGGATACAGCTGCGCCCAGCGCGCACAAACAGCCAGATAGATATCGCAGGTAGTCAGGGTTTCGCCCAGCAACCATGGGCCACCGTGACGAGCCATCTCGGCGTCCAGCAGCGTGAAATGCCTCACCACACGGGCGCCAAGCCCTCGCCGCAGCGCCGGTATGGCGGCAACATCTGCAACATACCGGTCGCTGTAAAACAGGCCCCGCAAATCGGCATGAAGGGTGTTGGACAGGAAAAACAGCCATTTGAGATAACGCCCGCGAGAGCGCGCGTATGCCGGTTGCAACGCTTTATGTTGTTCACTCAAATGCAGCAGGATTGCGGCGGTTTCGAACAGTGGTTCGTCCTGATGGGAGTCAACCAACACCGGCACCAGCCCCTGAGGATTGAGCGCCAGAAACGCTGCGTCCCGGCTCGCTGCGCCTGCCCCCTCCACCAGCAGTGCCGCAAAAGATGCACCCAACTCCTCCAGAGCGATGCGCACGACCAGATTGGCGCTGTCCGGCACGTAAAAAAGCGTGTACGGCGTGCTCTGGGTGAGGGGTGTCTGGCTCATAAAACCGCCTTTCTGGCTTGAAAGTGAATGCTACTACCGTTGCTGCATGTTTTATTTGCGTCCGGCGCAGCTAAAGCCTATGCTTGAATCGAATTTTCTTGATACCCCAACTCAACAGGAGTGCATCATGTACAAGCGAATTTTGCTGGCATACGATGGTTCAGAGAGTGGCCAAAAGGCTTTGCTGGATTGTCAGGATCTGGCGCAGTGGAGCCAGTCCGAACTGACTCTGGTTGCAGTGATGCCGCTGCACATGGACTTGATGGGCATGGGCGGTGGTGTGTATGACCCCCAGCTGATGGAGCAGGAAAAAGCGGCGCTTCAGGACGTGCTTGATGACGGCCTGCAACGCCTGCAAGCCGCTGGTCACAAGGCCACGGGCACGGTACTGGTAGGAGAAGTTGTAGACGAAATAACCAAACACGCACGCCTGATCTCGGCCGACCTGATTGTTGTAGGCCACCGGCACCTGGACAGCTGGGCTGCACGCTGGTGGCGTGGCTCGATCTCCAAAGTGCTGATTGAACACGCTCCTTGCAGCGTGCTGGTGGCCATCATCCGCTGATCGTTCAAGCGGGGTCCAGCAGGGTTTCGTCAGGACTAACCGCCCACAACCACTGTCACCATATTGGCCGGTTGCAGTTTGCGGGCGAATGCCGCTCGAATGTCAGCGACGGTGATTCTTTCAACCTGCTGCGTCCATGTATCCAGATAATCCAGCGCCAGCCCGTTCCAGGCGATGTTGGCCACATTGTCCAACAGCTTGCGGTTGCTGTCGATGCGCAGCGCAAAGCCGCCAATCAGGTTGTCCTTGGCGGCCTGCAGCTCGACTGGCGTCGGGCCTTCGGCTACAAACCGGGCGACCACCTCGCGCGACACCTTCACCGCCTGGTCGGCCTGATCTGGCCGGGTCTGAAGGCCCACCGTGAAAGCACCAGCGTGCAGGCCCGGCGCAAAATAGCTGTACACGCTGTAGCTCAGGCCCCGCTTTTGCCTCACCTCTTCGGTCAGGCGGGATACAAAACCGCCGCCGCCCAGAATGTAGTTGCCGACGGTCAGCGCGAAAAAATCAGGGTCTTCACGCTTGTAACCCGGTTGGCCAATCAACACGTGGGCCTGCGCTGAATCAAACGGCAGGCGCTGCTCTACCGGTTTGCTCAAAGGGGCCACCTCGGCAACCGCTGGCAAAGGCGGGCAGGCTGAAACTGCGGACGAGGGCAACCGTGCCAGCAACTGCGTCACCAGCGCATCCCCCTGGGCGCGGTTTACCGCCCCCACCAGCGTCACTTTGGCGCGGCATGGCACGATCAGGCGGCGGTAAAGCGCCTGCATGTCCGCCACGCTGATGCGCGCCAACGTTTCCTGTGTGACCTCATAACCATAAGGATGCTGGCCGTACACCGCCGCACCGAAAGCACGCCCGGCCAGAGTGGCGGGGCGGGTGTTGGACTCCTTGATGGACGCATTCAACGTTTCACGCTGTCGCTGCCAGATCGTTTCAGGAAACGCAGGATCACCCAGTTGTCGCGCCGCCAGCGCTACGGCTTTGGGCAACAGGTCCGGGTAGGTTAGCGAGCGCAACGAAAAACTCATGCGATCGGTACTTGCACTGCCACCAAAGGACGCACCCAGATCAGCCCAGGCTTCGCTGAGCGCGTTTTCATCCAGCGCAGGCTCGGCGCTGATTTTGCCCGCCCGCACACCCTTGCCTGTCATGCTGGCGGTGACGCCCGCCAGCCCGGCTTTATCCGCCGGGTCGCGTCGGCTGCCTGCGTCAAAATCGATCTGCACATCCACCATCGGGATACCAGGGCTTTGCACCAGATACACCTGCGCACCCGAGGTTTGCGTCCACTTTTCAATGGGGATGCCAGCGAGTGAATTGTGGGAATAGGTAATGCAAAAAAGGCCTGTAACCGTCGTCAGTATTGCGTGAGAAGCTATATTTTTAATGGTAATCATGGGTTGTCTCTCTACGCCTGATCAGTGCCGGGCACCGACGGGTGGCGTGCGTGGCTTGCGGGTTTTGTCCATCAGCTGTGGCTGCAGCACAGCCACTGTGAGCTGGTCGTCCCCAAAGTACTTGCCGGCAACGGCCTTCACCTGATCCGCCGTCACTGCGCGCAGCCGGGCAATCAGCCGTTCGTCCGCGTCCAGCGGCAGGCCCAGCACCCAGTTGTTGCCCAAAGCACGCGCCTGATTGAAGACCGAATCCAGCTGATACACCTGACCCGCCACCCATTGGGTTTTCACGCGGTTCAGCTCTGCCTCGGTCACGCCCTCACGGGCCACACGGGCCACCTGCTCGCGCAACGCCGCCTCCACCTGCTGCGTGGTTTTGCCCGCTGCCGGCACACCGCCCAGCATGAAGAGTTGTGGCCCGCGACCCCACAGGCCGTTGTAGGCACCGGCGCTGTCGGCCACGCGGTTGTCGCCCTGCGTCAGCGCCCGGTCCAGCCGCGCTCCGCTGTAGCCGTCCAGCACAGCGGCCAGCACGGTCAGCGCCAGCGCTTCCTGGTCACCCGGCTGGGCGCCTTCCAGCGACTGAACACCCGGCACTTTGAACGCCATCGACACATAAGCCTGCTCGGCAGGCGCCTTGAAATCGATACGCCGCACACCGGTTTGCTCCGGCTCAAGGCGTGGCTTGCGCGGCGGCACGGCACGTGCCGGGATGCCGCCGTAATACTTTTCAGCCAGCTGGCGCACTTGCGCCACCTCCACGTCACCGGCCACCACCACTGCAGCATTACCGGGCACATACCAGCGACGGTAAAATTCTCGCACGTCGCTTGCGGTCATGGCGTCCAGATCACTCATCCAGCCAACCACGGGCCTGCGATACGGTGACGCTACGAATACCGTAGCTGCCAGTGTTTCACCCATGAGGGCTCGCGGGCTGTCTTCGGTGCGCAGGCGGCGCTCCTCCTTCACTACTTCAATCTCTTTGGCAAATTCCTCGTCGCTCCACTGGTTGTTGGCAAAACGGTCGGCTTCGAGTTTCATCACGTCTTCCAGGCGACTGGCCGGAATCTGCTGGTAATAACCGGTGTTGTCCTTGCTGGTGAAGGCGTTTTCGCGCCCACCCAGCGCCGCCACGCGGCGCGAAAACTCCCCCGCCTTCACGCCGGGCGTGCCCTTGAACATCATGTGCTCGAGCACGTGGGCCACGCCCGAGGTGCCGTCCACCTCGTCCATGGAGCCGGTGCGCACCCACAACATGTGCGCAGCGGTGGGCGCGCGGTGGTCGGGTTTCACAATTACCGTCAGGCCATTGGCCAGCGTGAATTGTTCGACTTTGGGGGGCGTTTGGGCGGTGGCGTTGATGCTGGCGGCAAAGCCCATCAACACGCCCAGAAGGGGTACAAGACGTTTCATAGAATGGTGTGATTCTAAGAACGCATGCAATGTTCAGCTTTTTCAAAAAAAAACCTCCTCCCGAAACGCCCCAAGCTACGCCCGTTGCGGTCAACCCTGCGGTAATCACATCCGCAGCGCCAGTTGTTGCAGCAGCACTGGCACCGGCCGCCCAGCCTCCTGTTGCCGAGCGAAAATCGTGGCTGGACAAGCTCAAAACCGGCCTGCGCAAGACCGGCTCCAGCATCGCTACTGTGTTCACCGGCACGCAGATCGACGACGCGCTGTATGAAGAACTGGAATCTGCCCTTCTGATGGCCGACACGGGTGTGAAGGCAACGCAGCACCTTCTGGACGATCTCAAGCGCCGCGTGAAAGAAACCAAAACCACCAACCCCGCCGACGTGAAAGGCCTGCTGGCCCAGGCGATTGCTGATTTGTTGGCGCCACTGGAAAAAGTGCTGACCATTGGCGAGCATAAGCCCACCGTCATCATGGTGGCGGGCGTAAACGGGGCTGGCAAAACCACCTCTATCGGCAAGCTGACCCGCCACCTGTCTGCGCAGGGCGCTACGGTTTTGCTTGCAGCAGCAGATACGTTTCGCGCCGCAGCGCGCGAGCAACTGGTGGTCTGGGCCGACCGCAACACGGTGGAAATCATCAGCCAGGAGGGTGGCGACCCCGCTGCCGTGAGCTTTGACGCCGTGAGCGCGGGCAAGGCACGCGGCAAGGACGTGGTATTGGTCGACACCGCCGGGCGCCTGCCGACGCAGCTGCACCTGATGGAAGAGCTGCGCAAAATCAAACGCGTCGTGCAAAAAGCCGACGCCAGCGCACCGCATGAGGTGCTACTGGTGATTGACGGCAACACGGGGCAAAACGCCCTCACCCAGGTCAAAGCATTTGACGACGCCCTGCAACTCACCGGCTTGATTGTTACCAAGCTGGACGGCACGGCCAAAGGCGGCGTTTTGGCCGCCATCGCACGTGAACGGCCCATTCCGGTGTATTTCATTGGCGTTGGCGAAAAGCTGGAAGACCTGGAAACCTTCAACGCCCGCGAGTTCGCACAGGCGCTGCTGTCTTAAATGAATCACGGCTTGTGTAAGAAAGCGGTCTGCCTGGCCGACTCAACTCATGACGATCTATATCCTGCTCAAAACATGACCCAACCTACTCTGCCTAACCAGAAACTGAATTTAACCCGCCGCCAGACACTCTCCCTACTGGGCGTAGGCATGGCCAGCCCCTTCCCTCTTTTTGCGCAAACCGGCGCCGCCTGGCCCGCCATTGAGGCCAAAGCCCGCGGCCAGACCGTGTATTTCAATGCCTGGGCCGGCAGCGAGCAGATCAACGCGTATTTGCAATGGGCCGGTGCCCAGTTGCAAAGCCGTTATGGCGTGAAGTTGGAGCACGTCAAAATCACTGACACTGCCGAGGTGGTGAAGCGCGTCCGCGCCGAAAAGGCTGCGGGCAAGCTGACCGATGGCACGGTGGACATGATCTGGATCAACGGCGAAAACTTCCTGAACATGAAGCGGGAAGCTCTGTTGTTTGGCCCGTTTGCTGAGAGCCTGCCCAGCTTCAAATATGTAGACACAGTTGGTAAACCGACAACCCGATTGGATTTCTCGGAGCGAGTGGAAGGCATGGAAGCCCCCTGGGGCATGGCCCAGCTTACATTTTTTGCAGACCGCAAGCGCGTGCCCAACCCGCCGCGCAGTATGGCTGAGCTGCTGGACTTTGCCAAAGCCAACCCCGGGCGCATCACCTACCCGCGCCCGCCCAATTTCCACGGCACCACGTTTGTGAAGCAGGCGCTGGTGGAACTGAACGGTGACCGTGCGGCGCTCTACAGGCCCGTAACGCCCGAGGCGCTGGCCAAAGCCGGTGCGCCGCTATGGGCGTATCTGGATGCGCTGCACCCGCACCTGTGGCGCGCGGGCAAGCAGTTCCCACAAAACTCGGCTGCCATGCGCCAGATGATGAGCGACGGCGAGCTGCTGATCGCCCTCACCTTCAACCCCAATGAAGCCGCCAACGAAATCGCCGCCAAGCGTCTGGCAGACAGCGTGTACAGCTATCAATTGACTAGCGGAACGCTGGGCAACACGCACTTTCTGGCGATTCCCTTCAACGCAAAAGCCAAAGAAGGCGCGCAGGTGCTGGCCAACTTTTTGTTGTCACCCGAGGCGCAGGCCCGCAAGGCCGACATTGCGCAGTGGGGCGACCCCACGGTGCTGGCGGTGGACAAACTGCCCGCTACCGAGCGCGCCCGTTTCGCCGGTGCAGCGCTACCCGGCCAGGTGGAACAGGTCATGCCCACCATCCCCGAGCCACACGGCAGCTGGGTGGATCCGCTGGAGCGGGAGTGGTTGAAGCGGTATGGGGCGTAATTGGCGAGTGCGCCGCGCGTCCGCGTCGCGGATTGACCGGGGCCGGGGCAACTCTTTATGCAATGAATTGCTATTACTATGGTAGCTATTCATGCATATTCGACGGGGGCTAGAGGCACATTTTGTTGGCAAAAAAATACCTTTCCCGTTGCTATGAACCGCTCCAGGCACGATGGAGTCGACGATGGATGTCTGCTTTGGAGATAAGAGGCGGTAGACATTTTCGCTGCCCTTAACCGGTCATTAGAGAATGACTGCACATGGGCGCAAATCAGTCCATCGTGCAATTCCTGCCAGTCTCATACCTGAAATACCTTCGCTCCGGCTCACGCGATAATTGAGCCATGACTCAACTCCTCCCCTCCATCCAGCTGGAAAGCGCCCCCAACCCCACCGCCGCCGTGATCTGGCTGCATGGATTGGGCGCCGATGGCAACGACTTTGCGGGCCTCGCACCGGAGCTGGATTTGTCCGGCTGCGCGCCCATCCGTTTTGTGTTTCCCCACGCGCCCAGCATCCCGGTCACCCTCAACGGCGGCTACGTGATGCCGGCCTGGTACGACATTCTGGGCGCCAATCTGGTGAGCCAGCAGGACGCGCCGGGCATTCAAAAGTCGGAACGCGACATCGTGGCGCTGATCGAAAACGAAGTGTCGCGCGGCATTGCTTATGAGCGCATCGTGCTGGCCGGTTTCAGCCAGGGTTGCGCGATGGCGCTGCACACCGGGCTACGTTTTCCTCACAAGCTGGCGGGCATCATGGCGCTGTCGGGCTACCTGCCGCTGGCCGACCGCTTCCCGACCGAGCGGCAAACGGCCAACGCCACCACGCCGATCTTCATGGCCCACGGCACGCAAGACCCGGTGGTGGTGCTTGCCCGCGGCGAAGAGTCGCGCAATGCGCTGGCAGCCCTGGGCCACCCGGTGCAGTGGCACACCTACCCCATGCCGCACAGCGTGCATCCGCAAGAGGTCAAGGACATCAGCCGCTTCCTGCAAACCGTGCTGGCGGCCTGAGTGGAATGGCGTCTTCTGGCAACCTGACTCTGGGGATTGATTTCGGCACGTCCAACTCTGCTGCTGCAGTGTTGCAGCCAGACGGTACTTTGCGCGCGATTGCGCTGGAGGGTGAACGCGCCTCGTTACCGACCGCGCTGTTTTTCCATGCCGACGACGGCCATGTGGAATACGGCTCTGCCGCGCTGACCGCTTACCTGAGCGGTGCAGAGGGCCGCCTGATGCGCTCCATCAAGAGCCTGCTGGGCAGCAAGCTGATGGATGAGCAGACCGTCATCAACGGCCGGGCCACCAGTTTCTTTGACATCGTAGTGCTGTTTTTCAAGGAACTCAAAAGCCGCTCGGAGCAGCGCCTGGGCCAAACAGTGACCAGCGCCGTGCTGGGCCGCCCGGTGCATTTTGTGGATGGAGATGCCAAGCGCGACGCACTAGCGCAAGCTACGCTGGGGCGTGCTGCCAAAGCGGCCGGCTTCAAAGATGTCACGTTCCAGTTTGAGCCTGTGGCCGCTGCGCTCGACTATGAACGCCGGGTAGAAATCGAGACCACCGCACTGGTCGTAGACATCGGTGGCGGCACGTCTGACTTCACGGTCACGCGCCTAGGCCCTGCGCGGCGCAACACACTGAACCGCGCAAAGGACGTGCTGGCCACCACCGGTATTCACATTGCGGGCACCGATTTTGACCGCCTCATCAACCTGGACCGGGTGATGCCGCTGCTGGGCTACGGCCACGTGGGCCCCAGCGGACGCGACGTGCCCTCGGGCGTATTTTTTGATCTGTCCACCTGGCACCTGATTCATCACGCATATGCACGCAAGAGCGTGCACCACGCGCAGGAGCTTTGGACCGACTACACCGACATCGCTCTGCACAAACGCCTGATGCGGGTGCTGAACGAACACCATGGCCACCGCCTGCTCGCGCATGTGGAAGCGGCCAAAATTGCCTGCTCCGTCACCAACGCCGATACGGCCATTGACGTGGCCTGCATAGGCGAAGACCTGCAGGCGCGGTTGTCACCCGCTGCGCTGGAGCAGGCGCTGCACGCACAGCTGGAAAAGATTGTGGCCTGCGCGCAGCAATGCGTCAGCGCAGCCGGACTCGCCAGCGTGGACGCGGTGTACCTCACCGGCGGGTCTTCCGCACTGCGGCCATTGATGGACGCACTGCAACGCGTCTTCCCCGCTGCATCCATGGTGCAGGGCGACCTGTTTGGCGGCGTGGCGGCGGGCCTGGCCTACAGCGGGGCGCTGTGAAATCAACAACACCTGATCGGCTGGTGTCCACCGGGTTGGCCGCCACGCTGGGCTTGCCGCTGGTGTGGGCGACGTGGGGTGCCGTGGTCAGCGCGCTGGACGCGCCTGCGTGGCAAAACATCATCGCTGACTCACAAGCCCCACGCGCGCTGCTGATGACGTTGTGGACCGGCTTGATGTCCAGCGTGTTATCAGTGGCCGTGGCCGCGTGGTTGCTGTCACGCGGGTTTCCGTCTGCCGCCTGGGCTCGCTGGGTGCGGGCACTCAGCCCGATGCTGGCGGTGCCACACGCGGCGTTTGCCATTGGGCTGGCGTTTTTGATCGCCCCCAGCGGCTGGCTGCTGCGCGCCCTCTCACCATGGGCAACCGGTTTTGATGCGCCACCGCCATGGCTCACCACACAAGACCCGTGGGGCCTGGGGCTCATTGCAGTGCTGGTCGCCAAGGAAGTGCCTTTTTTGCTGTGGGCTTCGGCCACGCAGTTGCAGCGTGCCGATGTGGCACAGCGTTTCACCCGCGAGCTGCAGGTAGCGCGCAGCATGGGCTACGGCCCGGGCAAGGCATGGTGGATCGTGCTCTGGCCTCAACTCTGGCCGCGCCTGCGCTGGCCCATGCTGGCGGTGCTGGCCTACAGCCTCACGGTGGTGGACATGGCGCTGGTGATCGGACCCACCTCGCCGCCCACGCTGGCCGTGCTGGCCTGGCAATGGCTGCTGGACGCAGATGTAGCACTCAATGCGCAGGGTGCAGCGGCCGCGTGGCTGCTGGCGCTGGCGCTTGCGGTGTCGGCCATGGTGTTGTGGCAATTGCCCCGGCTGCCGGTTTGGCGTGGACGATGGACTTCGGGCAAACGCGGACATATTGGTGGCGCCATTCGTGGAACAAGGACTCACATCCCCAGCGCTTCCGGCAACACCGCATTTGCAGTACTCGCTTGCCTGTACGGCGCTGTGACGCTGGCCCTCGCCGTGGGCAGCTTCTCGGGCGTGTGGCCCTTCCCGGCCCTCTGGCCGCAATCGCTTACGTGGGCTGCGTGGCAGTCGGTCGCCTCCAGCGCCGCCACCGTGGGCACCACGCTCACGCTGGCGCTGGCCAGCGCGGTGGCTGCGATGGTGTGGTCGGTGGCGTGGCTGGAATATGCACCACCCAGGTGGGACGCCCTGTTGCGCCGCGTGATCTACCTGCCGTTGGTGTTGCCCTCCGTCTTGTGGGTGGTGGGCGTGCACGCCATGGCGCTGCGCTGGAGTATTGATGCCACATGGGCTGGCGTGTGGCTGGCGCACAGCTTGGCCACCGTGCCCTACGTGGTGATTGCGCTGAGCCCCGCCTACACCGGGTTTGATGTGCGCTACCGCCACATTGCCGCCTCGCTGGGTCATGGCCGGGCGATTTTTTTGTGGCGCGTGAAGTGGCCGCTGCTGCGTGCCGCGC
>Ga0116157_10002121_pt1 | contig 19499 bp, 15 predicted proteins | sample AD_UKC048_MetaG_FD_89882 | JGI IMG/M metagenome (GOLD analysis project Ga0116157, IMG submission 89882) | Active sludge microbial communities of municipal wastewater-treating anaerobic digesters from USA - AD_UKC048_MetaG | ecosystem: Engineered > Bioreactor > Anaerobic > Digestate | place: USA...
ATGATACGAATCCTGAAAAAGAAGAAGTTGAATATGTTGAAAGTATAAAAGAAGATATTAAATGGTTAGGTTTTCAATGGGATAACGAATTGTATGCTTCAGATTATTTTGATACCTTATATGAATATGCCACTACCCTCATTCAAAAGGGCTATGCCTATGTTGAGGATGCAAGCTCAGAAGAAATTGCAAAAATGAAAGGAACACCCACTTCACCTGGCATCAATAGTCCGTGCAGAGGCCGATCCATTGAAGAAAATCTTGATCTTTTTACCCGTATGAAAAACGGCGAGTTTGCTGATGGCACAAAAGTACTTCGTGCAAAAATTGATATGGCACATGATAATATGATTATGCGCGACCCTGTTATTTATAGAATTAAACATGCCGAACACCATCGAACGGGATCTAAATGGTGTATTTACCCCATGTATGATTTTGCACATGGACAAAGTGATAGTATTGAAAAAATTACACATAGTATTTGTACCCTCGAATTTATTCCTCATAGAGATTTGTATAATTGGTGCATCGAAAAACTAGAAATCTTTCCTTCGCATCAATACGAAATGGCTCGACTCAATATGTCGTATACTATGATGAGTAAACGAAAGCTGCTTAAATTAGTGAACGACAAAATTGTTGAAGGATGGGATGACCCTCGAATGCCTACTATTAGTGGGTTCCGAAGAAGAGGCTATACACCCGAATCGATACGCGAATTCTGTGATAAAATTGGTGTTGCAAAACGAGATAATATGATTGATGTGTCATTATTAGATTTTTGCCTTCGCGATCATCTCAATAAAATCGCTCTTCGACGAATGGCGGTTTTAGATCCAATTAAACTCGTTATTACAAACTACCCTGAGGATAAAAATGAAGAATTTTTAGAAGCTGAAAATAATCCTGAAGATGAACATGGTGGACATCGTTCATTACCTTTTGGAAAAGAAATATGGATTGAGCGAACAGATTTTATGGAAGATGCACCGAAAAAATATTTCCGTCTCGGACCTGGTTTACAAGTTCGTTTAAAAAGCGCTTATATTGTTCAATGTCACGATTTTAAAAAAGATGAAAACGGTCAAATTACAGAAGTGCATTGTACCTATTTCCCTGAAAGTAAAAGCGGACATGATACCAGTGGCATTAAAGTAAAAGGCACTATACATTGGGTAAGTTGTGCTCATGCTAAAGAGGCTGAAATTAGATTATACGATCGTTTATTTACAGATGAAAATCCTGCCGCTTATGAAGGTGATATGAATGACATTATCAACCCTGAAAGTTTACATATCATTTCAAATGCCAAAATTGAACCCGCCCTTGTTGATGCTGAATTAAACCAGAAATTTCAATTTCTTCGTCATGGTTATTTTTGCTTAGATAAACTTTCATCGCCTAATCAATTAATTTTTAATCGAACAGTTGGATTGAAAGATTCATGGGCTAAAGAAAATCAAAAATAAACGTTTCGAGAAATTTCAAACCCGAAAACAATCTAGTTCAATATCAAAAAAATATTTTGAAAAGACTTTGAATAAAGTAAAATTAAATATTGATATTTTTCTAGTATTGGACTTATGGCTTAAAGAAGGTTGAGAACAGTATCTACATTTAAGAAAAAAATGAAGGTATACAGGTGCTAAAATCAATACTGGGATGGGACAAAGAGTTATCAAATCTGTACGAAAGAACAATAGCGTATTTTATAAAGATTGAAATTTAGCAAATGAAAAAATGCTCTACAATCAATCTACAAATTATCACTCATATTCCATTCAGCATATGAAGTCGGCGTTTCTTCTAATCGAATAGACACTAATTTCATATCCTCATTGAAGAGTGGTTTTAAACGTTGAACAAAATCTAATAGTAAATTTTCGCAGGTTGGTTGGTACGGCACTAAGATTACCTTCTCAAATTCGTTTGAAATTACTTCAGATTTTGAATAGGGTGCTTCTTCATTTAATACCAATGCATGATCATACTCGTTTAGTATTTTCTCTTTCACAATACTCTTTAAATCACCAAAATCAACAACCATACCGAGTTTCACATCATCTAAATTTTGTGATGGAGCACCAATTAATGTAACACTTAAATGATAGGTATGTCCATGTATATTTTTACAGGGTCCATCATAACCGAATAAGGCGTGGGCCATATCGAAGGTGAATTTCTTTGTTACGCGTACTTGTTGTGAATATGACATGAATTTAGATATGAAGTGCAAATGTAGGAAGGAAGATTCAAATAGGACTTAGTATTTAAGAAAATGATATCGATGGTTGTTTGTCAATGGTCCATGGTCGATAGTCTATGGTCAATCAGAATATATTTTTTCATGAGTTCCAACTTTAATTAATCACTTGCCGTCTTGATAAAAAACGATTATGAAAACAGGCTTACTTTCTTTAACTGCGATATTGATATTTAGTTTTACAAACGCACAATACACTACCTCACATCAAAATTATTTCACGCCGATAAGTGGCCAAGCGCTCACTGTTATTGATGAGGACAATACACAATTCGATTCACAAGGAAATATTTATACGATGATGGATAGGGAATCAATTCGTTATTCAATACTTACCTGCTTAAAAAATACGGGTGCGGTTGGTTGGATTGATACTTTAAAACTTACACCTTATGCACAAAGTGCTGTAGGTCATTTTCGAATTAGCAATAATCGAATTTATACGTTTAGCACACATGGAAATAATTTAAACTCAAGTAATGCTGAAGCAGTTGCTCTTACAAAATTAGATTTAAATGGAACGCAATTAAATCAAGTGGTTTTATCTAATTCAGGAACCAATTTTCGTTCACGTGAAATTTATGCCCAACCTAATGGAAAAATTATTATCACCTATTTGACCAATGATGCTATGACCAATTGGATGCTCCATGTTGACTGCTACGATTCAATGCTGAATCAAAAATGGGTGAAGTCGTTTCCGTGGCCAGTTTATTCGCCATCAACCATGCCGGCTGCTATGGACAATCAGTCGAATTGCTATATAACATATACGATTGATAGTATTGTTTCTGGTAGTTACTATCGTAAAGCCTTTGTACATAAAATTGATTCGAATGGCAATTTACAATGGACAAAAAATGTTTACGATAAGCGATATAAATTTTGCAAAATTGATGGTGCTGGCAATTTGGTAATGGCAGGCGAAACCATTGCGCCATACGTCTATGTGACAAATAATATTGGAGATGTATTGGTTACAAAATGGAATGCATCAAATGGAAATCAAATATGGGAAACTTTGTATAATGCAACCTCTGGTGAAAAAGAAATTGTGCTCAGTTTAGATATTGATGCAGGCAATTCAATTATCATCGGAGGCAATCAGGATATACAAGATATTTCAAGCGCTCATTATAAAGGATTTGCCAATTTGTATACATCAAGCGGAAGTTTAACTACTACTATTATAAAACCACAAATGGAAGTTGTGTATGCCACTCGGTTTTTAAATAGTGGCAATCCAATTGTTCGAAGTGCCACCAGTACTGTGATGAATTTAAATCGATATAATGCCTTGGGTAATATTATTGATTCAAATCAATACACATTTGTCAATGGCGCATCATGGGCCGGCATGGATATCAAATCGAATGATGATATTGCCCTCGCTATTTCTGATCAATTGTGCGCCGACAGAGGCGTTACTGTGATGTACCTTGGAAAAAAATTTCCTAATGGGTTAGAAGAAACTTATCAAAAAATAAACATTGTATTATTTCCGAATCCTACTCGCGACTTCATTCAAATACGATCTGACGAACCAATTCTTTCAGCAAGATGCTATGATGTATTCGGCATTCCACAAATATTGAAGGCGAATAGTGCCACTTCATTTGATACGCATGAATTGAAAACAGGTTGCTATTTTATTGACATTCAAACTGCATCAGGCATTTATAAAACCAAGTTTATTAAGCTATAAATTGGTGTTTAAACATTTTCACCCCAATGTTCTAATTCATCTTTTGACCAAAGTTCAGGAAAGAAAATTCGACGTTGGTATTTTGGATGCATATACTTTCTCCAATCGCTACCACCAGTTGCTTCGGCATTACCTAAGTACTTGCCTGCAGCATTATAATGAGCCATCACCCACGATACATTCACGGTATAATCGTAATGTCGCATGGCTTTTACAAGATCTGCATCCTGTTTTATTTCATCAGGTAATGACTTAAATTTGGTCCATAGATTAGTGGTATTGTATGATTCCATTTTTCGAAGAAACATATCCTTATACTTTTCTTCAAATAAAACAATTAAGGTGTTCTTTTTGCCAGTTGCATGATCTTTTCCGGCTGCTTGCCAATAAAGATGTTCAAAGGCATGACTATAAGGTGTGTTGCGATCAATATTCGCACGGAAACGATAATCAATTAAATTAATTAATTCGGTTGATGAAAATTCAATCAATCGATACGCGGCACTTTGAAAGCCACTTGCAGGCGTAAGGGTATTTCTGAATTTCATGTATTGTTCAAGTTCCATGCCATCTCCCATAATATCGAATGAGGTTGATAGCATATCAAAATATCGACTAATACGACGAAGTTTTTCGGTAAAGAAACTAGCCTCAACAAATTCTGCTTCACTTACTTGATCAATCTCCCAAAGAATCATTTTGAATAATAATTCATTAATTTGATGATACATGATAAACACCATTTCATCGGGTAAGGTGGTTCGTTGTACTTGCAAACTTAATAAGGCATCGGGCATAATATAATCCCAATAGTTCATTGGTTTTGCCCAAACTAGACCTTCTAAATGTACATCTGTATTTTGATCAATCGCTTTTAATTTCTCCTCTATTCGATTGACAATTTTTTCTCTTTGTTCGTTCATTCAATTATATTTTTACGATTTCATTCATTGCCATAAATTGATGAATTAAATCGTCAATGGTTTGATCGGATGTATTCGAATCAATTTTTTCTTCTGCAATTAAATTTCTAATCATTGTTTCTTGTCTATTTCCTTTTTCCAAAGCAACTGCATATTCGATATCTGTAAAAGATACCATGCCGTATAATGGAAAATAAGAATCGGGGTAAAGATAAGAGATTCGTCGTTCAATTTTTTGAATCAATAAATATTCGGGATCATTTACCTTATCACGCATCACTAAATAATTTTGTAATGATAAATTTTGCATTGCATCACAATTTGGTTTTCGTCGTTGTTCATACTCTTTTAAGATAAGAGGCCAATTATCCATATATTGGTTCATCAATTCCCAAAGTACAGTACAATCTTCAAAACCACAATTCATTCCTTGTCCAAAAAATGGAACTGTTGCATGAGCGGCATCACCCATTAAAGCTAATTTATCTTTAGTCCATGGAAAGCATCTGATAATTGCTAAGGATGAGAGAGGATGTTTATCCCATTCATCAGCAATTTCAGGCATCATTTGATAAAAATTAGGAAAGACCTCTTTGAAAAATTCATTTACCTTTTCTTTTGAATCTAAATTATTGAAACAATATTGATGATCATCGAATGGCATGAATAAGGTACATGTAAATGAACCATCGAAATTGGGTAAGGCAATTAGCATGAATCGTCCTCGTGGCCAAATATGTAAGGTATTTTTATCAAGCTTATATGAACCGTCGGCATTGGCAGGTAATAAAATCTCACGATATCCATCGGCAATATATTCTTGTGAATAATTAAATTGATCTAGTTTTTGCATACCTGAATATCGCGCGGCAGAAAATGCACCATCTGTTGCAAATATCATATCAGCTTGGGCTTCAGATAATTCGCCAGTTTCGGTATGTTTAAAAAACGCTTTTCCGTTTTTCATATCAACTTGAATGCACTCTTGATTAAAGTGAATATGGGCATTGTGATTTTCTTCTGCAATCGTCATTAATTTGGCATTGATTTCACCACGTGAAACTGAATAAATGGCTTGATCGTTAATTCCATAAGGTTGATATTTAATTTCACCTTCTTTTGAATGTAAAGTTCTACCATACATGGGGATAGCAATTTTTCTAATTTCATCGCCAATACCAACTTCATCTAAGGCTTTCCAACCACGATAAGAGGTTGCTAAATTAATTGATTTACCTGCCGACATCTTGTTTAATCTCATGTCTGAACGCTTTTCGTAAACATCCACTTTATAGCCGGCTTTACTTAAATAAACCGACCATAATGATCCTACTAAACCAGCTCCAATTATGATGGCTGATTTACTGCATTTACACGTTGGGCAATTATTACTGCATCCTGCACCCATACTATTAATATTTTAAAATGAATTTATGTTTGATTAAAATATCGAAATTTATAAAGTACCTCTTCGTGCTTGTTCAGCCTCTATACTTTCGAACAAGGCTTGAAAATTTCCTTTCCCAAACGACTTCGCTCCTTTACGTTGAATGATTTCGAAAAAGAGGGTTGGTCTATCTTCAACAGGTTTAGTAAATATTTGAAGTAGATATCCTTCTTCATCTCTATCAACCATGATGCCCAAACTTTTAAGTGTTGACATCTCTTCAGAAATTTTTCCGACTCGATCCACCACCGTATCATAATAGGTACCCGGTACATGTAAAAATTCTACACCGCGTTTTCTCATTTCAGAAATTGTAAAAATAATATCATCTGTAGCCACAGCAATATGCTGACATCCAGCTCCACCATAAAAATCGAGATACTCTTCTACTTGCGATTTTTTAATGCCTTTAGCTGGTTCGTTAATTGGGAATTTTATTCTTCCATTTCCATTGGTCATCACCTTACTCATGAGGGCAGTATACTGTGTTGAAATATCTTTATCATCAAAGGTCACCAAGTTTGCAAACCCCATTGTATTGGCATAAAAATCAGACCATTTATTCATGGCGCCTAATTCAACATTACCTACCATATGATCAATGTACTTTAATCCTGTAGATGGCGGGTTATATTCTGAATTCCATTTTTCAAAACCTGGTAAGAAAATACCCTTGTAATTTTTTCGCTCTACAAATAAATGAATGGTATCACCATAGGTTTTAATTCCAGCCTTAATCACCTCTCCATTTTCATCCGAAAAAACAGTGGGCTCCATTACAGAAATAGCGCCGCGACTCATGGTTTCGTTATACGATTTACGCGCATCATCAACCCAAAGCGCAATCACTTTTACACCATCACCATGCCTGCGAATATGATCAGATATTTCACTCTCCGGATTAAAAGGTGTGGTTAGCACTAACCTAATTTTATCTTGCGCAACCACATAAGAGCAGTATTCTTTGTTGCCCGTTTCTAAACCGCAATAAGCAAGTGACTGAAAGCCAAATGCAGTTTTATAGAAATGGGCGGCTTGTTTAGCATTACCAACATAAAGCTCAACATAGTCTGTTCCATTGATAGGTAAAAAATCTTGTGCATCATTAAATATTTTTTCGATGCCGTAATTGTAGTTTTCTACTTGCGTTAAATTTGTTGTTGACATTGTATTTTATTTTTGATGATATTAATTGGATGAAATTTCAATTTCTTCGAGCCATGATTTATAATAATCTTTCACATCTATTTTCAACGCTTCTTCAGTAACCATTACAGGATTAAATGGATCTATCATGACTGCCAATTCGTGGGTTTCTTTTTTTCCGATACTGCGCTCAATAGCCCCTGGGTGTGGTCCGTGAGGAATGCCACCAGGATGTAAAGTAATTTGTCCTTTTTCGATATTATTTCGACTCATAAAATCGCCATCAACATAATATAATAATTCATCGCTATCAATATTGCTATGATGGTAAGGTGCAGGAATGGCATCTGGATGATAATCGTATAAACGAGGTACAAAGGAACAAATCACAAAATTTTTACTTTCAAAAGTTTGATGAATGGGTGGCGGCATATGAATACGACCTGTGAGTGGTTCGAAATTGAAAATGGAGAAAGTATAAGGGTAATGATGTCCATCCCAACCCGCTACATCAAAAGGATGATTGGCATACACATAAGGAAACATCATGCCTTTCTTTTTGATATAGATATCAAATTCGCCTTGTTCATCATATGTTTTTAAATTTTGTGGACGCTTCATATCGCGTTCGCAGAAAGGGGAATGTTCTAACATTTGTCCAAACTCATTTCGATATCGTCGGGGTGTAAAAATGGGATCGAATGACTCAACATAAAGTAATCGATTTTCTTTTGTATCAAATTGAATTTGGTAAACGGTTCCTCTTGGAATCACAATATAATCTCCATATTGAAATTTTAGTTCACCGAACATTGTAAATAAAGTGCCACTACCTACATGAACAAAAATTAATTCATCGGCATCTGCATTTTTATAAAAATAATTGGTTGATTCCATTGGAGCTGCTAGACCGATATGCATGGCAGCGTTTACAAAAAGTGTTTTTCTGCTTTTTAAATAATCCTTTTCAGGGGTAAGTTCAAACCCTTTAAAACTCATGGCATCCAAACTATTTTCAATGGCAACTTTTGGTGCAACTGAATACGCTTTATCTTTTTGCTTCACTCTAGTAGGTGGGTAAAGATGATAAACCAACGAGGACATGCCTGCAAAGCCTTGTGTTCCTACTAGTTCTTCTTGATACAAATTGCCATTAGGCTGACGGGTTACAATATGTCTTTTATCAGGTATTACTCCTAAGGTATGATAGATGGGCATAACGTTTTAATTATTTATGGTTATTGAAAAATTAATTCTGATTTGATTTAGTGACATTTGAAATAGTCGAATGGCTCATGACATGATTGACATTGGTAGAGTGCTTTGCAAGCGGTTGAACCAAATTGTGAAATCATTTTGGTTTGTGTTGATTGACATCTTGGGCATTCAACTGATAAAGAATTTGGTTTTAGCCAATTTGAACATGATGAATGAATAGGTGCAGCGATCCCATATTGACGTAGCTTTTCTTTTGTTTCATTAGTCATCCAATCGGTTGACCAAGCAGGAGAATAAATCGTGGTTACTTTAACATCTTCAATTCCATTTTGATATAGGGTTGCTATAATATCCTGTTCAATTATGGCCATGGCTGGGCACCCTGTATAAGTTGGTGTAATAATAACCTCGCATGAATTTTGATCAAGAATAATATCACGTAACATACCCATCTCTCGAATAGATACAACAGGAATTTCAGGATCAACAATTCCTTCTAAAATGAAAAATAGATCTTCTTTAGTGAGTTGAATTTCGTTTACCATTTTGCATCAGGATAAGCTCGTTGTAAATATTGTACTTCAGAAAGTAAGTGACCAAGGTATTCAGTGTGAATGCCTTTATTGCTGCCAGTTTGCATGTAATCAACATTCGGAATGGTGATATTTGAATCCATTAAAATAGTTTGAACCATTTCCATCCATTTCGGCTTTAAACTTGATGCATCACAGGCAATACCTTCGCTTATCAAGCATTCATCTTCTTCATATACTTCAAACATCTCACCAGTATACATCCATAATTCATTGAATGAGTTTTGTAGTTTTGTATGACTTACTTCAGTGCCTTTGCCAAGTCGATAACACCAGTCGCGCGCGTGAGTTAAATGATACTTCACTTCTTTTAATGTCTTAGCCGAAATGCCAGCAATCGTTTCATCACTTGATTTACTCAGTTCTGTAAAGAGTAAATACTCATACACCGAAATCAATAATTGTTTGGCAATAGTAAATGAAAAATCTCCAATTGGCAATTCAGTAATTAAAAAATTATAGAATTGTCTTTCGTCTCTTTTGTAAGCTAGATCATCTTCAGTTCGATCGCGACCTTCGAGTTCGGCAGCGTATTTTAAAAATGCTTGGGCTCGGCCAATATTGTCGAGTGCTAAATTTGTGAGTGCTAAATCTTCCTCAAGAAAAGGACCTTTGCTACACCATTCTGAAAGTCGATGACCTTGAATGAGGGCATGATCGCCTAAACGTAAAGTATAATGGTAGCGTGCTTTTTGCTTTGTCATGATTATAAATTTAAATTTGTTTTGCACCTTCAGGCATGATATAAAAAGTTGGATGTCGATATATTTTATCAAATGCTGGATCAAATAACATATCAGCATCTTCAGAGTTTGAAGCAGTAATATATTTTGTTGGAACTACCCAAATGCTGCTTCCTTCATTTCGGCGTGTATAAATATCGCGTGCATTTTGAAGCGCCATCTGTTTGTCGGAAGCATGAACGCTGCCTGCATGTGTATGATGATTACCAGATTTGCTTTGAATAAAAACTTCCCAAAGATCTAATTGTGTATCCATGATATTAAATTGCGAATTGTCAATTACGAATAACGATTTTCGAATGTTCAATTCTTTTTTTATAGTGATTTAAAAGTTTAATTAATTTTTGTGTTAGGGTGTATTCGTCCGTAATTATTAATTCGAAATTTGAGCTTGATAAGCTTGGGCAGCTTCTCTAACCCAAGCGCCTTCATTATGATATTTAATATGATGATCCATACGTTTTTTATTACATGGTCCATTTCCATTGATCACTTGTTTAAATTCATCCCAATTAATTTCACCATGATCATACGACTGTTTTTCTTCATTCCATTTAAGGTTGGGATCTGGAATTGTTAATCCAATAATTTCGGCTTGTTGAACAGTTTTATCAATAAATTTCTGACGCAGTTCATCATTGCTTTTACGTTTTATTTTCCAAGTAAAGGCGTCACCTGAATGAGGTGAATCGCTATCATGAGGACCGAACATCATGAGTGAAGGCCACCACCATCTATTCATAGCATCTTGTGCCATTTCTTGTTGTGCAGGTGTACCTTTCATCATATTGGCCATAATTTCATATCCTTGACGTTGATGAAAACTTTCTTCCTTGCAAATTCGAAACATGGCCCGTGCATAAGGTCCGTATGACGTGCGTTGTAGCGAAACTTGATTGACAATAGCGGCACCATCAACCAACCAACCGATGGCGCCAATATCAGCCCATGTGAGTGCAGGATAATTAAAAATATTTGAGTATTTAGCTTTACCAGTTTGTAATTGCTGAATCATTTCATCACGTGAAATGCCTAATGTTTCAGCAGCACTGTATAAATAAAGTCCGTGACCGCCTTCGTCTTGAATTTTAGCTAATAAAATTTGTTTGGCTCGTAAGCTAGGTGCTCTTGTAATCCAATTGCCTTCGGGTTGCATACCAATTACTTCGGAATGAGCATGCTGTGAAATTTGACGAATTAAATGAGATCGATATTTATCTGGCATTGAATCGTTAGGCTCAATATTTATATCGGCTTCAATTTTATCCATAAATGAAGAATCTATAAGAGTAGAATTCATGATTAAATATTTTGAACAACGAAATTAAAATGAGGGTCATCTTAAAAATGTGATCGTCATCACAGTTTTATAAAATGAGATAAATATTTAAAAATTAAGAAGGAACCACTTCTTCATATTGAGCTGCAAAGCTTAATTGAGATGGTGATTTTGGGAGACTTGAAATCCGGGCGATTAAATTGAAATAATTTACGGATTTTAATTAGCGTTATACTTGTTTATAATCTCTAATAATTTTGCATCGTAACTCATGAGCAATTTGTTTGCAACTGTTTCATTCATTGTAATTTTCGCTTTTGGTTTACCCAATTCTTCTAATTCTTTTACAAGACTTGGATTATCAGAAATCATTTTTTTTAGATGGCGATAAGTCAATTTGATGACCTCATCTTTCTCATTTTTTTGAATACCATAATCTTGATGAGTATAAACAGCAATTCCTCCTCGCGAATTGATTACGGTAAAATAAAAAACATTGATCTTTCCTCTGATGATAGAAGGTGTAAATAATTTTTTCATGATATTGGCATAATAAATTCCATCACATTGAAATGAAGCAACAGGACCGCCGCGATAAGCTTTTCCATTGCAAACAATTTTCGGCTGATGAAAGTCATAGTATTGAAGATTTTCGATCGTTACTTTACCATCAATTCTTTTTCCATTTTTTAGAATAATATAATCTTGAGAAAAAGAAGAAACAACTTGAAATAAGAAAATTACGGCGAGAATTAATTTTTTCATTTTACCCTTTTAAAGATTAAAAATAAAATGAAAAGAACCTTTAAACAAATTTTACGCTATGATTTCTGCTTCCTCAAAACAAGTAAATTATTAGGTTTTGAGTTAATAAACGATCATCAAAAGAAATTTTATTTTATTGTATTATGATGATAAAAAACTTGGGGCTAATTTTAGATCAACATTAAACTGATACAGTAAGTTTAATTTAAAGCTTGTGCCATTTCAATGAGTTTAGATTCATTTAAAAATCTGATTTTTTTTCCAACGAGTTCAATTAATTTATTTTCTTGAAATTCATATAATAAACGAGTGGCTGTTTCGCGTGTAGTGCCAACAAGATTCGCTAAATCTTCGCGTTTGATTGTTACATTGAGTGTTGCTTGATCTGATTCAAATCCATAATTTTGTTTAAGATAAAGGAGGGCTTGCGCCAATCTATCTTTAACTGGATGCTGTGAAGTATGAGTGATTTTTTGTTCAGCTTCTTTTAATTCATCGGATAATAAGTGCGCAATTTTTAATGCTAGTTTTGAATTTTGTTCAACCATCGAATAAAATGGCGCTTTTGGAATAAAGCAAACATGTGAGTCTTCCATGGCAACGGCTGAACATGAATATTTGTCTTCACTCAAAATTGCACGATGCCCCATCACATTCCCATCATGAATTAAATGTACAATTTGTTCTTTGCCATCGATACCTGTTTGTGTTACTTTAATTTTTCCAGATTGTACACAAAATAAACCTCTTGGGTAAGCACCTTGATTAAATAAGACCTCACCTTTTTTATAAAACTGACAAGCTTTAATATGATCGAGTTTTTGAATTTCATCTAAATTTAAGCTATCAAAAATGGAATCCATTCTTGCCTTACATTCATTGCAGCCTGAATATTCTTGATCTTTCATACGATAATTCCTTTCAAAAGTAATACTAAAAGGCTATACAAGACTTGTATTAAAAAAAATATTATAAATTAATACCCTTGAAAAACAATGAGCGAAACAGAGATCAAGTCAATTAGCTTCAAATTCTTTGTCATTCATTTTTTCAATTCACAAAATCAAATAGTCTGCAACAATAATTTGGGGCATATGCGAACAAAAAGTATATTTGATAGTATCAAATGATAGCATCAATGAAACCGCCTTACGTCATTACTTCAAATATATTAAAACTAGTAAGCTCAATTTCTGAAAAAATTGGGGAAGTAAATGCAAATTACCTAAGTAAACAATCACCTCAACTTCGAAAACAAAATAGAATAAAAACAATTTACTCTTCATTACAAATTGAAGGTAATACATTAACAGAAGTTCAAATTACAGCGTTAATAGAAAATAAAAGAGTTATTGGTCCTGAAAAAGATGTGTTGGAAGTTATAAATGCAATTAAAGTTTATGAAAAATTGAAGGATTATAAGTTTTCGTCAGACAAAAGTTTTTTGAAAGCACATCTTCAGTTAATGAATGGATTAATTGAAAGTGCAGGAAAATTTAGAAAACAAGGTGTAGGCATTGTTAAAGGAACAAAAGTGAGACATATTGCACCACCTTATGAAAATGTACCTTATTTAATGAAAGATCTATTCAACTATCTTAAAGATTCTGATGAATTGACATTAATAAAAAGCTGTGTCTTTCATTACGAAATGGAATTTATTCATCCCTTTTTAGATGGTAATGGCAGAATGGGAAGACTATGGCAAACTTTGATTCTAATGTCTGAATATCCAGTTTTTGAGTTTTTGCCATTCGAAACAATAATCAGCGAAACGCAAGATGAATATTATAAGTCATTATCATTAAGTGATCTATCTGGAGAGTCAACCTTGTTTATTGAATACATACTTGGTGCTATTGATAAGTCATTGCAAAGCTTACTTAACTATAATAATAGAGTTTTAAAAGATAGAGATCGCTTAGAATATTTTTTAAGCATTGGAATTAAAGAGTTTAATCGAAAAGATTATATGAATGTCTTCAAAGATTTGTCATCAGCTACTGCTAGCAGAGATTTAAAGAAAGGGGTTGACTTGAATATGTTTGACAGTTTTGGAAATATGAACAAAACGAAATATAGAATAAAATAAACCCAGATTCAGCATTAAAAATGCCGAAACGATAAAGGAATTGTAATTCAACCTTTTACAAAGCTTGAAAACAATTTCTAAATCGGGATAAATCCAACTAACGCATTAGCATTTTCCTTTGTCAAATTCTAATGCGTAACTTGGGATAAACCCGACTTCGGTTTGGAATTTTTGAGAGCCATAAAGTTTTAGTCAATTGACTTTTGCATATTTGTAAATTGTTGTTTGTATTGCGGTAGTGATTGTAGTGGAAATCCCCTGATGCTTTTGATCAGGGATTGAAACGGAAAGCACGGTTACCGCCCAAAATATATTCTTACTTATATTGAAAGAGCGATTGAATAAGAAGCAGAGAATTTCATCAATCTGAATTCCTTTCAATTATCTTTGCTTGAAGTTAAAAAGTAAAGAATTATATGAAAAATTATATCATCAGAAATGTACAAGTTGTAAACGAAGGCAGTATCGCAACCAAAGATGTATATGTAAAAAATGGCCGATTTGAAAAAATTGAAGGCAGCATTTCACTTAAAGAGCAAGTGAGTGAGGTGAATGGTGAAGGCTTATTTTTAATGCCAGGCTTAATTGATGATCAGGTGCATTTTAGAGAACCAGGTTTAACTCATAAAGCAAATATTGAAACCGAATCGCGTGCCGCAGTAGCTGGCGGCGTTACCAGTTTTATGGAAATGCCAAATGTGATTCCTCCAACTTTAAACTTAGAAAGACTAGAAGAAAAATTTCAAATTGCGAAGCATACTTCATTGGCAAATCATTCATTTTTTTTAGGAGTATCAAACGATAATGCAGATGATGCCTTGCAAATTAATAAACATAAAAAAGATATTTGTGGATTGAAAATCTTCATGGGTTCAAGCACGGGTAATATGTTAGTTGACAATATCGTTACACTTGAAAAAATATTTACTGAAAGTGAAGTATTAATTGCCACACATTGTGAGAAGGAAAGTATTGTTCGTGAAAACTTAGCGAAACTTCAAACAAGTGGAACCGATATAAATCATGCTCGTTTTCATCCCATTATTCGTGATGTAGAAGCTTGTTACGAATCATCCATTGGTGCCATACAATTAGCAAAAAAACATAATACCCGTTTACATATTTTACATATTAGTACAGAACGAGAATTACAGCTTTTTACTAATCTATTTCCCTTAAAAGACAAACGAATTACCGCTGAAGTATGTGTACATCATTTATTTTTTACTGCGGATGATTATGAACAAAAGGGCAATTTAATTAAATGCAATCCGGCAATTAAATCAAAGGAAAATAAAGAAGCAATTTGGAAAGCATTACTCGACGACCGTTTAGACATTATTGCAACTGATCATGCACCACATACATGGGAGGAAAAGCAAAAGCCATATCTCGAAGCACCAGCAGGATTGCCATTAGTGCAACATAGTTTATTAATTTTATTAGATGCTTATAAAGAAGGACGAATCAGTCTAGAAAAAATAGTGGAGAAGGCTTGTCATGCGCCAGCAATTTGTTTTGATGTAAAAGATAGAGGTTATATTCGTGAGGGCTATTTTGCTGATTTTGTTTTGGTAGACTTAAATAAAACAACAACTGTAACGAAAGAGAATATATTATACAAATGTGGCTGGAGCCCTTTTGAAGGACATAGTTTTTCAGCTTCAATTGAAAAGACCTTTGTAAATGGCATTTTACTTTTTGATCAAGGAAAACAAGTAGATGAGGTAATGGGTATGCGATTAGAATTTGATCGAGAGTAATGGGTTATATACTAATATTTGAAAAATTAATTTCAAAATTTAGGTTATGAAATTGATCGATTCATTTATTTTAAACAGAATATTGTATTTAATATTTACACTACATGAAAGTATTTTTATTTCTGGTTTCACTGATCGTATTAAGTCGTTCAAATATTTTCTAATTGAAATTTCTACGGTTGAATCGGCATGTAAATTCGTTCAAATAATTCTGGGTATACTATTATTTACAAGGTGATGTATAACATTAATTTTCTTTCTAGCATTACTAATGGCTATCTGTACTCATGCGAAAACTATACAAAGTTCATCAGCGACAACGTAGCCAGTTTATGCACTTAGTCTCGTTAAGGGATAAACATTAGAAACTAATGTTTGTAAAAAATGATGATTAGAATAACAGGCCACCCTAATTTAAAAATCAAGGTAGCTTAGTTTAGATAATACTAAATTATTTAGTCTTCTGAATTTTTAAACTTTGCGTTCCTAATTCGCTAATCACATTCACTTGATATAAGCCTGCTGGCATCCTATTTGCTGGTATGAGAACTTCTTTAGTTCCTTGCTCTAAAGTTATGGATGTTTGCATAACTGTTCTGCCTATGAAATCAACTACTTTAATTTGATAAACACTGTTCTCTGTTGTATTAATTCTGACTTTGATATTATCAGTTACGGGATTAGGATAAACTGAAATATTTTGGTGAACACATAGTGCATTCACTGATCGTATATCGCTGCTTGAATTACTTTGATCAATATCCACAGTTTCAATTTTATATTCATACTGATCCTTTCGCAGATCGGTATCAGTATAAGAATAATCTTTTTGTGTTTCACTATTACCTGCTGCATTTAATTTAGCGATGGATATGAAAGCTGTTTCCTTACTTGACTTACGCAATATATTAAAGTGAGAAGTATTCACTTCTGATTGCGTACCCCAATTTATTTTTACCTCACATTGTGTTGAATTTATTGTAAAATAATTCATCTTAATTGGAACAATAACAGGTGGTAATGGAACCAGAATATGAATTGTAGCATTGGCACATGCGATTGGAGATCCATTATCACAAGTTGTATATGGAAATTCTACAGGACCACTAAAGCCTTCTACTGGTGTAAAAGTAAAAGTGCCCGTTGCGTCTAGAACTAAGGTTCCTTTACCTGGTATCGTTGTTGTTTGAGGTGTAATTGTTTGTGGTTGACCTTGAGGATCACTATCATTCAACATCGCATTACCACTCACTGGTGTGTTATATGGCGTAGTTTCATAATCGTCTGCTGCTACTGTGCTATTGGTTGCATTCACCGCCTCAATCGTAATTATCTGAAATGCTCTCGCACACTTTGCTGATACCTGGTTATCGCATACTGTATACTCTAAAGTATCTTGTCCTACAAATCCAGAATTCGGAGTATACGTTGTATTACCACTTACAGGATCTACTGTAATTGTGCCATTATTTGGACTATCTACTATAGCAACTGTTGATGGTACTAAAATATTTCCAACATTACCTGCTTTATCATTTGCTAAAGTATTTAATGTGACTGGTGTATTTACTGGTGTTGTTGCAATATCAACATTCGCGACTGGAGGATTTGTTGATTCATTTGGCTCTAAAACAGTTATTGTCAATAAAGTTTCATCACAATTTGGAACTACAACTCCTGGTGCACATACCGGAACTAAGAATTTGAAGACTCCAGGTACTGGACTTATAAAGGTATAACTACCGTCTGGGCTCAATGCTGGCATACTGCCATCTGGATTACCTGGTATTGCTGTGGGTGTTCCATAAGTTGTTCCTATTGGCCAGTTTTCATCATTTGTGCTTACGTCTCCGCTTACTGGTACATTGACCCAAGTTGCATTAAAGTCAGGGTCGGCAGCTAAACATATTTTTTGAAAGCTAAATTCAATTTGTTTCTCATAAGAAGTCCACCAAGTATTGATCCAACGGGCATTTCCATAGCTTGAATTATTGGCTCCTCCATTTCCCCAAAGATGACATGAATTGGTAATGCAACCGTCAAGGTTTAAGGGCTGTAAATTTTCTGTACTAGAAGGAAACTGAGTATCATCATGATAAATTTTCAAGAAAGAACTTTGAGCAAATGCTGGTGAAATAATACTGCCATTAAAACCAAGTGGATTTTCTTCGAAATCTCCTAATGGTAAATGTATTTCCCCTGCAATCACGTTGAAAATTATATTTATACTTTGTGATAATGGAACAATATTATTATTACCATCATTACCATTCCATAGTGTAGCCAAAGGACCAGCAGGTGATCTTCCCGCGATGAGTAGTACATCAGCAGTATTAGGCGTATAAACTTTGTCATTGCCATCTAAATCAAGAAATACATCAACAAGGGATTCCTTGGTTAAAATAAATTTGAAACTATCAGTAAATGGACAAAATCTATCAATTGAGTCAACAATAATATCTGGGGCTGTGGTTGCGAAAGGGAAGAACGAAGTGTCAGGTACTGTAAAGAATACTGGAAACATAGGATTTACAGCATTTGAACTTACTACAGCATAGGGTGTTGATTGACGTGCAATAATTCTATCTTCGGAAAGTGTTGGACTTAATGGATTAATATCCAATGGACCAGACTCATTTACTTGCAAACTAAAACCTCCTGGTTCAACATTATCCCAATTAAGTTCTGTTACAGTGCTATCCTTTGTATGGTAAACAAAAAAATCTAAATCGGAAACTTTAAACCCATAACCTTCGAGCTTATTATATAAAGACCAAGCATATGAAAATAATCTTCCCGAAGCTGGCTGTCCATTAGCTTTTTTAATACTAAGGTCAAAATAAGATAACTGCGCTAAATCATTGTTTGAAGCATTATCAAATTCAATATAATAAATTCCAGTCGCTTTTGTTGAATCCAAAATCAAAATTCCATCATATCCTCCTGGACCATTTACCTCTTGTGCACCAATAATAGCCTGACTTGGGTTAGCAATATAACCTTCGCCAAAATTGGAGAATACTTCACCTGGTGTTGGTTGGGGGCCAAAAACAATTGCGGCAGCAGAAGCTGTTAATGGATTTCCAACTATGGGTCCTCTAACTCTAAAATTCACAGTATTGTTTGGAAAATCCTTGAATTTGGCATTAGCACCCATGTACGCATTCTCACCATTTTTGAAACCAAAATACATTCTTCCCTTTGGAGGGCTTCCATAAGTATGAAGTGTAGGATCTGTATCATTTCCATTCATCAAGGCAATACACATGGTATCCTCCTCACCATTATTGTCAATACTTTGAATAAATTGTTTAGTGCCTTCTTGCGCCAGTAGTTTGCTATTTAGTTGACAAACACCCAAGACTCCAAGAAGTAAAAAAATGTGTTGTGTAAATTTTTTCATTAATTGCAAATGCGTTTTTGATTATTTTAATACGAACTTAAAAGATATTTGTTCTATATAATATATAGTCTGCTATCACAAAACCACAGCTAATAGTAGACTTTACTTGCACAAGTTAATTTCGGGACTTTAATAAAAGGTAAAGAAGTTACAATA
>Ga0116157_10002123_pt1 | contig 19485 bp, 13 predicted proteins | sample AD_UKC048_MetaG_FD_89882 | JGI IMG/M metagenome (GOLD analysis project Ga0116157, IMG submission 89882) | Active sludge microbial communities of municipal wastewater-treating anaerobic digesters from USA - AD_UKC048_MetaG | ecosystem: Engineered > Bioreactor > Anaerobic > Digestate | place: USA...
GGCTGAAGATAACCGGTGATGATCTTCATCGTGGTGGACTTGCCGGCACCGTTTGGACCGAGGAAGCCGACAATTTCTCCCTTACTGGCGGTAAAGGAGAGCTGGTTCACCGCTTTTTGCTCGCCGTATTCTTTGAGCAGGTTTTTGACTTGGATGGACATACTGCAAACCTACATAAAATTGGGTTTGCTTAATTTGCAGGATTAAGGCCGGCTTTTCTTTTTAAAACTAACGTATGACCACCTTACTCATTATCATTTTTGTACTGGGATACCTGTTCATCGCTTTTGAACATTCCTTTCAGATCAATAAAGCAGCAACCGCCCTGCTTACAGCTACACTTTGCTGGTCGGTGTATGCGCTGGGTACCTCAGACAAAGAGGCGGTGGTGCATCACCTGTCCGGACACCTGGGCGATATCTCCGGTATCCTGTTTTTCCTGCTGGGGGCGATGGTAATAGTGGAACTGATCGATTCTCATGACGGATTTGAGCTGATTACCCGAAAAATACAGACCACCAATAAAAAAAAGCTGGTCTGGATGCTGGCCTTTATTACTTTCTTTTTATCCGCGGTGTTGGATAACCTGACCACAACCATCGTTATGGTATCACTCCTGCGCAAACTGATTGGCGACCGCCAGGAACGGATGTTATATGCCGGACTGGTGGTTATTTCCGCCAATGCCGGGGGCGCCTGGTCGCCGATCGGGGATGTGACCACCACCATGCTCTGGATCGGCGGACAGATCACGGCGGCCAATATTATACTCAAAGTATTTTTGCCCAGCCTGGTGAGTATGCTGTTACCAGCTTACCTGATCGGCCGTCAACTGAAAGGCAATGTAAGCAAGCGACCCGAAGTCCTCCAGAATAAAAATTTTACCTACAGTGCCCGGGAACGTAACCTGGTGTTTTGGCTGGGGGTGGGATGTCTGCTGATGGTGCCGGTGTTTAAAACCATTACCCATCTGCCCCCTTATATGGGCATCCTGTTTGGATTGGGTATCATGTGGGTTTGTACCGAAATGATTCATAGTAAGAAAGATGAACGAGAAAAAGGGGTTTTATCCGTCAACCATGCCCTGCGGAAAATTGATACCCCCAGTATCCTGTTTTTCCTGGGAATTTTGTTATGTGTTTCCGCCCTTGAATCGACGCATATTCTGCAAACAGCAGCTCAGTGGCTGGATAAAACAATCGGAAATATTTCAGCCATTACGATGACCATCGGGCTGCTTTCTGCACTGGTCGACAATGTGCCCCTGGTGGCCGGTGCCCAGGGAATGTATAGCCTGGATCAATACCCCACGGACCACTATTACTGGGAGTTTTTAGCGTATTGTGCCGGTACGGGTGGCAGTATCCTGATCATTGGTTCAGCCGCCGGAGTGGCTGCTATGGGACTGGAAAAAATAGATTTTTTCTGGTATTTAAAAAAGATTGGCTGGATTGCGTTGCTGGGATATCTGGCGGGCGCGGCAGTATTTCTTGCGCAACAGTATTTGGTGAACTGGTAAGGAAGAAACCGGAGTTTTATCTTCAGTAGCGAGTGGCGAGCTACGAGCTTCAAGACCGTTAGTTCGCCCTCGACCTTTATGTTTCGTACTTCGTACCTTTTCCTGCGAGCTTCGAGACCTATAGTTCGCCCTCGACCTTTATGTTTCGTACTTCGTACCTTTTCCTGCGAGCTTCGAGACCTATAGTTCGCCCTCGACCTTTATGTTTCGTACTTCGTACTTCTTACCTCGTACTTTCTCTACAGTCCTTCAAATTCATACAACTCATCCAGATCCGCTCCGGCTTTCATCTCGATGATCGGTTTGATCAGCCCGTCGTGGAGGTCGTATACCCAGCCATGCAGGTCAGGACGCTGGTCGTTGGTCCAGGCACGCTGAATCATGGCGGTCTTGGCGAGGTTAAAGATCTGCTCCTTTACATTGATCTCCACCATCCGGTTTACACGGGTGTCCTCATCCGTAATTGCTTCCAGTTCCTTGCGGTGAATCCGGTAAATATCCTTGATATTTCTCAGCCACATATTGAGCACCTGGTTGAAATCGGTATTGGACAACGCTGCTTTAATACCTCCGCAGCCATAATGTCCGCATACCACCACATGTTTGATTTTCAGATGGTTTACTGCATAATCCACGACACTCATGAGGTTTACATCCGTATTCACCACCAGGTTGGCCACATTCCGGTGAATGAATATTTCACCGGGTTCAGTCTGCGTGATCTGGTCCGGCGGCACCCGGCTGTCGCTGCATCCGATCCATAAAAACTCAGGCGATTGTACATGGAGCAAACGCTCAAAAAAAGCCGGATCTTCCGCTTTTTTACGGGCTGCCCAATGCTTGTTATCGTTTAAAAGGACTTCGTATGGTTTCATTTTTTCAGGAGGCTTGTAGGATTTACACCTGTTTAATATATTGCGAAATAATTAATAAGATGTCTAAACAAACCGGTTTCCTGATTGTTTAGGCATTTCAGGGGCTAAAAACTGATTAAAATTAAATTAATCTTATTGAATTTCAATTCGTTTGGAAAGCACCTGTGAATACATTATTTTGCGCACCCCGGATGAAAAGGCAACGGAAAACATATACAATAGCGCAGCGACTTTCCTCCCTGCTGATGATCCTGACCCTGCTTTGGCTGACGGTCAGTGTTTCCTTTTTGTATTCCAGCCAGGAAGATTCCGGGAAAGTTCAGACAAGCACAGCCTCTTTTCCTGCCGATAACGAAGAAGAATCAGCCAATCCATTTGGTAACAATACCGAAGAAAAAAATCCCGGCAGTACTTCATTTTCTGAAGAATACCTGCACCATACCGAAACGGGCAGTCATTTTATTTCATCCGGCATAGCCTTCAGGGGTGGTGAAAAAGCCAGCCTCTATGTGGCCTTCCATGGCGAACTCCTGGTTCCTCCTCCAAATTTATTCTGATACTAATCTGGTGTTTCACCACACGTGAAACTGATAAGGGCAGCCTTCATTGGCAGGCCTGTCATTTACCGTAACCGGTAACAACGTCTACTTATTTATATTTATGAAAAAGCAAAAGAATCTTTTTGCAAATCTGAAATATGATTTGCCCTCCGGGCTTGTGGTTTTCCTGGTCGCCCTGCCGTTATGTTTAGGTATTTCTCTGGCATCCGGAGCTCCTTTTTTCAGTGGCATTATCTCCGGTATTATCGGGGGCATCCTGATTGGTGCACTGAGTAATTCACCTTTAAGTGTCAGTGGACCCGCAGCGGGACTCGCCGCCCTGGTGCTGGGTGCCATTACCTCTATCGGCGATTTCAGTTTATTTCTCTGCGCGGTTTTTATTGCCGGTATTTTACAAATGCTCCTGGGAGTTGCCAAACTGGGTGGAATTGCGAATTACATTCCAGGCAGTGTAATTAAAGGGATGCTGACCAGTATAGGTATCCTGATTATTGCCAAACAGATTCCGCATGCTTTTGGATATGATAAGGATGAAAAGGGAAATATCACCGAGTTGTTTCCTTACGGTCAGGAGGACCTGCATGAACTGCTGCAACCCCTGCAACATATCGAAGTAGGGGTATTCCTGCTTTGCCTGATTTCCATTATCATCATGATCGTTTGGGATATGCCCTTTATTAAAAAAAGAGTCAGCTTTGTGCCCGGGGCATTGATTGCCGTATTGGTATCCGTGGTCATCAATGAGATCTGGATAAAGTCCGGCAGCCAGCTGGCGGTTATGAACGAACACCTGGTTCAGATCAAGGCGGCTTCTTCTGCCAGCGAGTTTTTCAGCTTTTTCACCCTGCCTGATTTCAACGGTTTTCTCAACGGCTCGGTCATTGTATACGGAATTGTTATCGCCCTGATTGCCTCATTGGAAACCCTGCTGAGTATTGAAGCAGTGGATAACCTGGATCCTCAACGAAGGGTCACCAATACCAATAAGGAATTATTTGCCCAGGGAGTCGGTAATACCGTGGCGGGACTGATCGGTGGTTTACCGGTTACCAGCGTGATCGTACGCAGCAGTGCGAATGTGAATGCCGGGGGTAAATCAAAACTGTCCACCATGATACATGGCACCTTGCTGCTCGTTTCGATAATACTGATTCCGGGTTTATTGAATAAAATTCCATTGTCGGCCCTGGCCGCGATCCTGCTGCTGACGGGTTACAAACTGGCCAAACCCGCGGTCTTTAAAAGCTTCTGGACCGCCGGAAAATTCCAGTTTATACCTTTTATCGTTACCGTAGTGGTGATTATTGCAGTAGACTTATTCGGTATTATACCTGCCCTCAGCGGGAAAGGGTTGCTGGTTGGGGTACTGACCGGTATTGTGGCTGCTACCGGTTCCATCCTCTATGGTAACCTGAAAAATTCCTACTTCTTCCATTCAGAGAATCATAAGGACGGAGATGCAATTGTGATCCGCTTATCAGAGGAGGTTTCCTTTCTGAATAAAGCCGCCATCCGGCAGACACTGGATCATATGCCAGAAAATTCCACCGTACTGATAGATGCGTCCAATACAAAGTATATTGATTATGATGTGCTGGAACTCATCAAGGAATTCAGGGATATTAAAGTGCCGTTGAAAAATATACGGCTGACGCTGAAAGGATTTAAAGAAGCTTATAACATTGAAAATTATTCACAAGTACAATCTGTACATTAAAAAGAAATTATAAAATGAGAGTACATACTAAAGAAACACAATCACACCTGACCCCGCGGATGGCCCTGGACATTCTGCAGGAAGGAAATGACCGCTTTATCAAAAACCTGAAAGCCCAACGCGATCTGCTTGGCCAGGTAAATGCCACCCGGGAAGGACAATGGCCCTTTGCCACTATTCTGAGTTGTATGGACAGCCGTACTTCTGCGGAATTGATTTTTGACCAGGGACTGGGCGATATCTTCTCTTTGCGGATTGCTGGTAATATTGTAAATACCGATATCCTGGGCAGCATGGAATTTGCCTGCAAAATTGCCGGCTCCAAGCTGATCGTGATCTTAGGTCATACTAAATGCGGTGCTGTAAAGGGCGCTTGTGATCATGTCGAAATGGGTAACCTGACCGAATTATTATCCAAATTGCAACCGGCTGTTTACCAGGAAAGGGAAACAATAAATCAGGAACTGCGTAACTCAAAGAACCCTGTATTTGTAGAAAATGTTTCCTCCATCAATGTCCGCCGCACGGTGAAGAGTATCATTGAGCGGAGCTATATCATTGAACAAATGGTGGAAACCGGTGCGATCGGGGTGGTGGGTGCCATGTATAATATTGATACGGGCCGGGTGGAGTTCTATGATGATGTTCAATACATAAGAGACGAACTGAATCCGGAATTCAGCGTGGCTGATCTGCGGCATTAAGCAGGGTTCCCCGGGTTTATAAATAAAAACTATGCAGCAACCATTTGATGCAGATGAAGTGATTCATCAGCTGAAACACTATCTCCCTGCCCAGCAGGCGTTGAAGGATTTTATCCATCATAACTCGCTGCATGCCTTCCAGCACCAGAAATTCTATGATGGCATATTCAAGGCCTCGCGGATTTTTGGATTCCAGGTACACCTGCAACTGAGCGAATACCGCGATATGTACAGGACCGGACGTATCCGCGGGGATGTGGTGGACCGGGTACTGGAATGGAGAAAAGGGAAAAAGGAAGGAGGCGCCTGGAAAGAAAAAATGCTTCAGCAGGAATACAACCCGGTATTCGAACCCCGCATCGGAAAACTAAGAGCCAAATGGAAACGGTTTTATGGCATTGATCTGGATAACCGGGTTCATCCGTTGTTATTCCGGATCCTCTGCAGCTTCCTGGACCAGGGAATTGCCCTGAAAGAACTGCCGGTAGTGAACCGGAGTTTCACCAGCACGATCCGTGAACTGGAAGCAAAATCCCTGGTTAGCTTTTTCAATACCCGTAAAATCCGGCAGCTATTTATTTCCGGGGATTATACCATCGGTAGTTTGTTAAAGCAGGTGGTGGGTAATGAAGCCTACTACGAACAGTATCTTTTTGATCAGCAGTTTGCCCATCATGGCTGGAGTGGTTTTGTAAGTGCGGCCGAAGATAATCCGCAAACCTTGCCGGACCGGAAGCAGATCACCCTTCGGGAATTGGTGGAATTTGAATTGTTGCTGGAGCTGGATGCATTAGATAAAGAACTGGGCTCCGCCTGGAAACCGCTGACCACTCATATTTCTGCTGATCCGGCCGATTTGTTCGCACCCGTGCCACAAACAGAATATACAGAAGTGATTGCCTGCTGGCAGACTGCTTTTGAATGGAGCTACTATGACAGTGTGCTGCGGGGTATGCTTATGGCAAAGCCGAAGCCACTCCCGGAACAGAAAAGCCTCCAGGCCATTTTTTGTATTGATGAACGGGAAGATTCCATCCGTCGTCATATAGAGGCCGTGGATAGACAGGCAGAAACATTCGGCGCCCCCGGTTTTTTTGGCGTGGAATTTTATTTTCAGCAGCAAGGCAGCAAGTTCTATGATAAGTTATGCCCGGCCCCGGTAACACCCAAGTACCTGATCAAGGAATCGGAAGCCAGCACCATACATCAAAATGACCTGATCTATACAAAATATACACACGGTATTATTTCCGGTTTTTTTCTGAGTATTGGTTTTGGCTTCTGGGCGTTGGCAAAAAAACTCCAGTTGTTGTTCCGTCCCAAAATGAGCCCGGCTATTTCAAATGCCTATGGGCATATGGATAAAAAATCCAGGCTGTCCATCGAAAATCAGGATCCGGCGCATATCGAAAACGGATTACAGATCGGGTATACCCTGGAGGAAATGACGGCGCGGGCAGAAGCGTTCTTGCGGGGAATTGGTCTGATTAAAGATTTTGCCCCACTGGTCTACATCGTGGCCCATGGCAGCAGCAGTGCCAACAACCCGCATCACGGGGCCCACGATTGCGGGGCCTGCAGCGGAAGACCGGGTGCCACCAATGCCCGGGTGCAGGCTTTTATCCTGAATCATACACAAGTCAGGGCGATATTGGCAGAAAGGGGTATACCTATTCCGGACAGTACCCAGTTTGTCGGCTGTATGCACGATACCGCTGCGGATGTGATGGATTATTATGATGAGGACGTGCTGACTGAAACTAACGGACAGGCACACCTGCTGAATATCCAGCGCTTTGAAACAGCCCTGAACCTGAATGCCAAGGAAAGAAGCCGTCGTTTCGCTTCTATTAATACCAAACAGGAGCTGGAACAGGTGCGTAAAGCCATCCATAGCCGTTCAGTTTCTTTATTTGAACCCAGGCCGGAACTGGGTCATGGCACCAATACCCTTGCCATTATCGGCCGGCGCCAGGTCAGTAAAGGGTTGTTCCTGGACCGGCGGGCCTTCCTCAACAGTTATGATTTTACAACTGACCCCAATGGTTCAATCCTCTCAGCCGTAATGCGGCCGATCGGGCTGGTCTGCGGCGGGATCAATCTTGAATACTATTTCTCCCGGGTAGATAATATCAAACTCGGGGCGGGCACCAAATTGCCACATAATGTAATGGGTTTATTCGGGGTGGCCAACAGTAGTGACGGCGACCTGCGGCCCGGACTTCCCTGGCAAATGATTGAAGTGCATGACCCGGTACGTCTGCTGGTGATTGTGGAACAGACCCCGGATATTGTACTGAAAGCCATTCAGTCCGCACCTGCCGTATTTGAATGGTACCAGAATGAATGGGTGCATATTGTAGCGCTGCACCCGGCTGAGCAACAATTCTATTATTTCCGCAATGGCGTATTTGAACCGTATCAGCTACTGACGGCTGAAAACGAGATCCAAACCATTCACAATATGGAAGAGTTTATTGAAGGGGCCAAAGAGATGGAGACGAACCATATTGTACATGCCACGGAAGAAAACCTGCCGGTGTACCTGCTGGATTAAACGGGCAATGATTGTAATTAAATGCTGTAAGCCGTAAGGCCAACAGCGAAAAATAAATGTAATGGGTCAATTACTTGTATTAGCGGTCCTGGTGCCTCTGCTGGCTTTTTTTGCCACTTTGCTCTGGCAAAACAGAAACGAACGACCCATTGCCTGGATCGTCCGTATTGCAAAAGTGGTCAATATAGGGCTGGCTGTTTTATTTGCCGCCTGGTGGATATGGGATGGTTTAACCCCGGTGGATTACCAGTTAATCACTTTATACAAGTCTGATCATTTTGTTTTTGCCCTCCATTTTTATTACGATGAAGTGACCGCGGTATTCAGCCTTACCGGGGCAGTGCTGTTTTTCCTGGTAGCCACCTTCAGTAAATATTATATGCACCGTGACCAGGGGTTCAAACGGTTTTTTAATACCATCCTGTTGTTCTCTACCGCATATAACCTGATTATCCTTTCCGGTAATTTCGAAACCCTCTTTATCGGCTGGGAAATCAAGGGCATCTGCTCTTTCCTGCTGATTGCGTTTTACCGTGACCGTTACCTGCCGGCAAAGAATGCTTTTAAAGCCGTATCGAATTACCGGATCAGTGATGTCTCCCTTATGCTGGCCATGTGGATGATGCACCACCTGATGAACCAGAATATCAGTTTCCCCCAGTTGGGACTGGCTAAGGAAACAGCCTTGGCGGCCGCATCACCCATCCTTTCTGTGTTTATTGTTTGTATGATGATTCTTCCTGCAGCCGTAAAATCTGCGCAGTTTCCCTTTACCACCTGGCTGCCCAGGGCACTGGAAGGACCTACCTCTTCATCGGCGATTTTTTACGGCTCACTGAGTGTGCATATTGGTGTATTTCTTTTATTGCGTACACATCCTTTCTGGGAAGATATGTTGTGGGCTAAAATTCTGATCATTGTGATCGGGGCACTCACGGCCATTACCGCGACGGTGATTGCCCGGGTACAACCAACGGTAAAGACACAGATTGCCTATTCATCAGCCGCACAGATCGGGCTGATGTTTATTGAAATTGCGCTTGGCTTCCACTGGCTGGTACTGCTCCATTTTGCCGGGAATGCATTTCTGCGTACATATCAGCTGCTTGTATCACCCTCTGTACTCAATTACCTGGTGCATCACCAGATTTTCCATTACACCGCACCCATACACAAGGCAGTTTCCCGCTGGAAAGCCACCTTGTATGTCCTGGGAATTAAAGAGTGGAATCTCGATACCTTGCTATACCGGTATGGCTGGAAACCCTTCAAAACACTGGGATCTGTTTTTGGATTCCTGCAAAACAAAGTTTTTACCAATATCCTGGCCATCATGGGCGTATTCCTGCTCATTGCGGGTTTTAATAAACCGGATTCCTTTCAGAGCGAGGTCAGCGGCATGCCTTTATTACTGCTGGCGGTGGCACTGATGCTTTTTCTTTTTTCCTTTTCGTTCCGGGGAAATGCCATTACCGCATGGAAACATCTCCTGACCGGCCATATTTTTATAATGGCTGCTGTATTATTTAATACCCCTCATATTTATTTCAGCGAACTTTTATTTTATGCCAGCGGGGTAGTGGTTTCTTTTTTCCTGGGCTACTATTGCCTGGTGAAAATGGAACGGATTGATAATGATATTTCATTATCCCGTTTTCATGGATATGTATATGAACAGGAAAACACGGGGTTTCTGTTTCTTTTATCAGCCATGGGTATGCTGGGGTTCCCGATTACCGCAGCTTTTATCGGCATCGATGTATTGTTTACCTATATACGCAGTGATCAGTATGGACTAATCGCCCTGCTCGCCCTCTCCCTGTTTTTAGTGGAACTGGCCGCTTTCAGGATCCTGCTGCGCGTCTTTTTTGGTCCGCATAAAAAACTATATCATCCCGTTGCTTTCCGGAGTACCTGAGCTTTTAGTACAATAGCTGACCGGCCGCCCACTGCAGGCTGTTGAAGGTCTTGACATATTTGTTGCGCAACTCCTGTAATTTCTGCAGGGCTTCGAGGGTTTTGTTTTCCCGGGTATTGACCAGGAACAGCGAACTCTCCCCGTTTTTGAAACGGGTCTCTTCGCCCTGCAACAGCAGCTGGTAATTTTTATAATTGTTTTCCTGCAGGAGCAGCTGCTGACGGAGGGTCACCAGTTCGTTATAGTAAGCGCGTACTTTCGTCTCCACCTGCAGTTGCTTATAACGTTGTGCTGTTTCTGCTTCCATAATTTTCAGCCTGGCTTTCTTGTATTCTCCCCGGCCCGCCGAAAAACGAAGGGGGATACCTACAGAAAAACCATACCTGAAATTATTTTCAAAGAGCGGTCCTGTAGCTGTTTTCAACACATCATACCCTTTCCCCAGCTGGTTATACGTAAAGTTGACTGTGGGCAGTAATTCCTGGAACTTTAATTTCTTTTCTACCGCCAATGCGTCCAGTTTATAATCATAGAGCCGCAGTTCCGGGTGTAGAATACGGGCTGCATTCAGGAGACTGTCCAGTACAGGAACCGCCAGCTCGGTTAATCCCGGTTGTGGGGCTGGAATAACGGTTGAAGGCAGGGTATAGGGCTGTTGTTCCGACGTCCAGAGATAAACGGATAATCCAAGTCCGGCATTATTAAAATCAAGAATGGCCTGGTATTGCAGCAGTTCCATATTCTGCAACTGGGCAATCGCTTCGATAGTATCAATACCTGGCCGGTCACCCAGCCGGAAACCCGTTTTAATAAACTCCACTCTTTTGCGGTTCACTTCCACCGCCTCATTCAATACCTGGATTACCTGGTATTGAAGTGTCCAGTTCCAATAAGCGGCAATGGATTCCTGGAGAATATTGTTTGCGATAACATTTTTTTCCACCTGCGAGGCATCTTTGTAGATCTTCGCTGTTTGTAGTGCAGCCCTGCGTTTATCCATCAACAGGTTTTTGGCCAGCGGAACGGTGACTCCGAAATAACTGGTTTTACCCGATGTTTCCTGCGGATCGGTCCGGCTGCCCGATAAATATTCGAGCCCGGTGCTGATACTCACCCCGAACCAGGTGGGTATATTCAATTCAGGCCGGTTATAATTGTAATAATCAGTCCCATCAAAGGTTTTTTGTGCATTGTAACTGTACAGTTGCGGATCAAATTGCCCACGGGCAATGGTGATATCCGCTTTGGCCATATCAATATTAATATCGGCAATCCGGGCTACCGGGTGGTATCGTTTAACGATGGACATTACCTGGCTGGCTGACAGGGTTGACGCACTCAGGCTATCCTGTGCGGTGGAAAGTTTGGCAAGAAAGAGAAGTAACAACATCAGTCCGGTTAAGAGTATCGTCCTTTTTCGTTGTTGGTTCCTTTGCCGCAGCCAGGTTATAAATTTATATTTTGAATGTGTTTGCATAGGTTATTTTTTTTCAGGTTCAGCACCAGCTTTATAAAAATCCGGCGGGAAGCCATTAACATTCCGCCACAGTTCATACCAGATAGGCACATCTTTCAGCAAGGCCATTCCCTGGGCACCGGTGCCCATTTTCAATTCACGCGGCCAGGGTTTATCAGCCGGGTCTTCGGTAATAAGAATGCGAAAACGGCCATTATAACTCACCGAACTTTCCACGGCCACCACTTTGCCCCCGAATGTGCCATACGATGTATTGGGCCATCCGCTGAAGACAATGGCCGGAAATCCATCGAACATAAACCGCACTTCTTGTCCGGCAGATATGAGGGGGAGATCCACCGGGCGGACAAAAAGCTCCACGGCATACTGCACCTGGTCAGGCACGATCTCCACAATCATTTCACTGTCCTTTACAATTTCACCAATACCGGCTTTACGGGCCTTCGTGATCTGGCCACTTTGGGGTGCTGTGATAAAATATAAACCATTGCGGATGGAATAATTACTGTACTGGTTTTCCAGTTTAGCAATATCTCCTTGTCCGGTGGCTATCTGTGAAAGCGACTGAAACTGGTCACCCTGCGCCTTGGCAATTTTCTCCATATAATCCTGCTGGGTAGCATTCATCTCAATTCTTGTAATTGTCAGGTCCTGCCGGGCATTCTGCCATTTATTTTCCGCGCTTACTTTTTTAGCCAGGCTGTTCTGATAGGTTTGGTTACGTTGCTCCAGTTGGGTAAGTGAGACGAGTCCGCTGTCGTACATGGCTTTTTGCCGGGTAAACTGCTGGGTGGCGATTTTAAAATCATTTGATGCTGCAATGGACTCCATACTGTCACTCTGCACTTTTAATTGTAATTGCTGCAGTTTATTCCGGAGCTGATCCATTTTCAGCTGCAGGGCTTCATTCAAGGCATTGATCTGGGTACCGGAAGTGCCTACTTTGTTTTTATAGTAATCTACGGTCAGGGATTTCGCCGATAACTGTTCTTTGGTCCGGCTAAGCAATTGCGGATCCAGGTAATCGTCCTTGATCTCGGCCAGTTGAAGGATTGTATCCCCGGCCTGTACATAATCCCCTTCTTTCACATACCATTTGATCACCCGTCCCGGGATAATGGTGTTCAGTTGCTGGGGCCGTTGTTCCTGCCGTAGAGTGGTCACGGTTCCCTTTGCCCGTATATTCTGTGTCCACGGAAGAAAGAGAATGATGGCCATAGCCGTCATTAATCCGTAAAACCAGTAGCGCACCCGGCTTCTTTTATTATAGCGGTATACCTTGCGGAAGGAGGACCACTGCGGGTGTTCATTATTATTCATGGTTGCTTGATTTATTCGTTTTGACAATACAGCCATCGCAGTTTACATCTATTACTTTGCTGCAGCGACTGGTAAATTCAGGGTCAGCGCTAACCACCAGGATGGTGGTATGCGGATAATCATTCAACAGAAGCCGGATTATACGACTGCGGAAAGGTTCTTCAATATGTGTCCAGGGTTCTTCCAGCAGAAGCAATCGGGGCTGACCTACCAGGGCCCTGACCAGCAAAATTTTATTCACAACATTTCTGGACAATCGTTTACCGGTTGGATCCAGCCAGGTATCAAACCCCTGCGGCAAAGTGCCCAGGAAATTGGCCAGCCCGACTTCCCCAAACAAACGGATGACCTGTTGCAAATCAATTCCGGGTTGCCCCATGGTGATATTTTCCAGCAGGCTGCCATGGAATATATCCTGCTGATTAAGCAGAATACCGGTTTGTTCACGCAATGATTTCAATTCATAGTTGCCAACCGGCAATCTGTTCAGCAATAAAGAACCTTCAAAACCCTGGTAAGAGCCGCTTACCAGTTTGAGCAGGGTGGATTTGCCGCTTCCTTCTTTTCCGGTAATACAAACCGTTTCGCCGGCATCAATCCGGAAACTGGCATCTTTCAGTACATATTTTTCATCGTCATAGGCGAAACTCACTTTTTCGGCTTCAACAGATAATCCCTCTCTTTTTTCCGGAAGGATATAGCTGCCGGATGTCTCTACCGGTTTGTCCGTGATCTTGGCTATTTTATCTACCGAGGTCAGTACATCATATACACTGTCCAGATTTCCGATCAGCTTTTCCACCGAAGCGATAATGGAAATGATTACGATCTCGGCTGCAATAAACTGCCCGATATTCAGCTGCTGATTGACCAATAAAAGGGATCCGATAATCAGCATGGATGCCGTGATCAGCACTTTAAAGGCGATCAGCACTTTGAACTGGAATTGCAGGATACTGAAATGACTGTTCCGGGCATCCAGGTAGCCACTGACTTTCTCATCTGTTTTCTGCATATTGATGACCGACCCCTTGGAGAATTTGAAGGATTTGATCAGCCGGCCCATTTCCTCCAGCCAGGCAGCTACTCCGTATTTGTATGCACTTTCGGTCAGACTGGTCTGTAATCCTTTATTACCGGTATAATACAGGATCAGCCAGAGAATCAGTACCAGTATCATACCGAACAGGATAAAGGCCGGATGATAAAAAGAAAGCAGGATCAATCCGAAAACAATCTGAATGCTGGCTGTTGGAATATCCAGCAGCAGTTTAGCGAGTCCCTTTTGAAGGGAAGGAATTTCAAAAAAACGGTTGACCAGTTCCGGGATATAATACGCATCTGTTTTTTTAAGGTCGAGACGGGGTATCCGGTCGGCCAGTTCAAAGGAATAACGGACAAAAATATTTTGCTGAATTTTTTCAATCAGCTGCATTTGTCCCACCTGTAATAATCCGGTGAAAAATACACCGGCAACCACCAGGCCTATAAGGATGACCAGTGAGGTGGACATGGATCCGCCTAAAACAAAACCAATAATCGCCTGTACCCCTACAGGCAAAGACAATTGAATTAATCCGTTCAGGATCGCATAAAAATAAATAGCGGATATTTCTTTACGTTCCAGTTTTACCAGGCGGAAAATCCTGGAAACCGGGTTAGCAGTTGCACTCATACAAGGATGATAATTAAGAATGAAAGAATGAAATGGCGGATAAGAATACTACCCGTTTTACTATTGCCGGATCAGTAATTGGGGGGCGGCGTTAATCTTTCGAGGCTGGGTGCCGGAAGTATCTGCTCTGACAGGTGAAAAGCAGTAAGAAGTCGCTGGCTGAGTATGGCGGAAAGCTGGCAGTAATCAGAGTATTCTTTATTAATCTTCTGACTGGTATCTACCGTTTTTTCCCCGTTTTTTTCCTCATCCACATTAAAAATCACCGAACCGTTCCGGTCACTGAACAGCGCTTGCATACCAGGGATAACCTGGACGGTAGCGAAGAGCAGTAATATGAACAGGGCAATTTTTTTCATGTTTCTGCCTGCAATAACAGTACTGCAAACAGATTGTTTAATTAATGCCCTTTTTTTTTAAGAAAATTTCGACAACACAAATAATTGAAATTCAAAAAATTAAATTTTATTAAAAGCGATTCCCAGTTTCCGGTCCTCCAGGGTCTCCCGGATTTCCTCCAGCACTCTCGGATCATCTATGGTAGATGGGAGGGTGTACGTTTCTCCATCCGCTATCTGACGGATCGTCTTGCGAAGTATTTTGCCACTCCGGGTCTTGGGTAATCTTTTTACTATTGCGGCATTCCGGAAATAGGCAACGGCCCCGATTTTCTCCCGGATCAATGCCACCAGTTCCTCTTCAATGATTTCCTCCTCGATATGCTGGCCGTCTTTCAATACCACCAGGGCAATGGGTCGCTGGCCCCTGAGTTCATCTGCAATCCCCATCACGGCACATTCCGCAATGGCCGGGTGCGATGCTACCAGTTCTTCCATTTCACCTGTACTCAGCCGGTGTCCGCTGACATTGATCACATCATCCACACGCCCCATGATAAAACAATAGCCTTCTTCATCGAGATAGCCACCGTCGCCGGTCTGGTAATAACCCGGAAAATGCTGCAGATAGCCGGCAATAAAACGGTCGTCGTTTTTCCATAAAGTTGGCAGACAACCGGGTGGCAGAGGAAGTTTGGCGGCGATATATCCTTCTTTTCCTTTACCCAGTTCCACTCCGTCATCTGACAGAATATGAATTTCATATCCACAAACCGGCAAACCGGCGGATCCGGCTTTGGAAGGCAGATGATCATGACCCATCATCAGACCCACCATCGGCCAGCCGGTTTCAGTTTGCCACCAATGGTCGATCACTGGTATTTGTAACAGGTCTTTGATCCAGTGATAAGTGGCAGGATCACAACGTTCACCGGCCAGGAAAAGGTATTTTAAGGAACTGAGGTCATATCGTTTGGTGCCCTCTCCTTCATGATCTTCTTTTTTAATAGCCCGTATGGCCGTGGGGGCGGTAAACATTACATTCACCCCATGTTCACTGATCACGCGCCAGAAGGCCGCTGCATCAGGAGTACGGATGGGTTTTCCTTCATAGAGGATCGAGGTACAACCTTGTAACAAGGGGCCATAAACAATATAACTATGACCCACTACCCAGCCCACATCACTGGCCGCCCAGTAGACTTCACCAGGTTTGGCATCATAAATATGATCCATGCTGAACTTGAGTGCAGTGGCGTAGCCCCCATGATCACGGATAATGCCTTTGGGTTTTCCGGTAGTGCCGGAGGTATAGAGGATATATAAAGGGTCGCCGGACAAAACGGGCACACAGGGAACCGGTTCAGACAGGAGCAGCTGGTTGTAATCCATTTCACTGACACCATCCAATTCATCATAACCGGGAGTACGTTCAAAAAAAATATGAACCGGGGGTTTATGCAGGGCTTCTTCAATGGCCCTGTCCACTAATGGTTTGTAAGGAATCGTTTTGTCAAATTCCACCCCATAACTCGCCGATATGATTGCTTTTGGAAGGGCATCATCAATCCGCATCGCCAGTTCGTGCGGCGCAAAACCACCAAATACCACCGAGTGAATCGCCCCGATCCGTGCACAGGCCAGCATCGCTATCACCGCCTGGGGAATCATCGGCATGTAGATAACCACCGTGTCTCCCTTATTGATGCCAGCAGATTGTAACCCACCGGCAAAGCGGGAAACAAGATCCAGAAGCTCCCGGTAACTGTACTTTTTTATCGTATGCGTAACCGGTGAATCATAGATCAGGGCAATCTGTTCGCCCCGGCCCAGTTCCACCTGCTGATCCAGGCAGAGATAACAGGTGTTGATTTCCCCGTCGGTAAACCACCGGTAAAAGCCTTTTTCATTTTGGGAAAGAATGGTTTCCGGGACTTTAAACCAAGGCAGTTGTGCTGCCTGTTCTTTCCAGAAAGCTTCTTTGTTATCGATACTCTGCCGGTATATCGCGTTGTATTTTTCCATGCTGCAATTCGTTGCTACAAATTACAACCGGAAGCGGAGGGTTGAGACAAACCTATACCAATTAACCAGAATTTTATATAAGAGGGGCGAAGGATCAGCTGATTAATTCCTGTACTTGTTTGAGTAACTGACGTGTGCTGAACGGTTTGGTGACATACAATGATGCGCCGAGGTCATAGCCTTTCTGGATATCGGTCTCCTTGCTCTTGGCACTCATGAACACCACTTTGGCTTCCTTCAGTTTTTTGCTGCTTTTAATATGCTTACAAATGGCATATCCATCCACATCCGGCATCATGATATCCAGCAGTACAATATCGGGGACCTGTTTCTCCACGATTTCCAATGCCTCTGTGCCATTGCGGGCCACCATTACGTCAAACCCGTTTTTCTTCATCAGGAATTCCAGTGACATCAGGATATAAGGATCATCATCGACTACCAGTATTTTCTTTGTTGTGCTCACGTGACGGAATAAGGGGATTATTGATTGGGTAGTGTAAAGATAAACCTGGAACCTTTCCCTTCTTCACTTTCCACCCATATTTTGCCCTGGTGCATCTCGATAATTTTTTTACTGATCGCCAGTCCCAACCCGCTGCCCTGTGGCTTTTTCAGCGTCTGGTTCCGGGCCTGGAAAAATTTATCAAATATAAGTTCGTGCAGCTCCCGGGCAATGCCTTTCCCGTTATCTTCCACCCAGATCTGCAGTTCATCATCATTGCTGAATAACCCCACTTTTACATGGCCCGTTTTTTCCGCTGCGAATTTAATGGCATTGGAGAGCAGGTTATTCATGACCTGTTGGATAAGGTCTGCATCGCAACGGATCAGGAACATCGAGTCCGGGATCTGTTTTTCGATCGTTATTTTCTTTTCCATAGCCATACCGGTAACCGAGCGGATACTGTCGCTGATCAGGGTATTAAGCAGCACCGGTGTCAGGTTCAATTGCTGCCGCCCGCTTTCATAGCGTTCCAGGTTCAGCACCTGGGTAATCAGGTGGCTTAACCGCTCGGTCTCTTTTATTATTCCGGCGAGAAACTCCTGGCGTTGTTCCTCTTCCATATCATCATTGTCATGCACCAGTTCCGCCATGGCCCGGATGGAAGTAAGGGGCGTACGTAATTCATGGGTTACAGTATACAGGAATTCATCTTTCACCTCATCCATATCTTTCAACTGGGCATTTACCTGGGTCAGTTGCTCCGTGGCTTTCTGCAGTTCACCGGATTTGCGTCTTAATTCCTTATTCAGTTCAATCATCTGTTGTGATTCACGCAGGATATGCATCACTTCACTGATCTTCAATTCTTCTTCCTTGGTTACACTGCTGACCATGATACGGGCTGAAGCGGAGCCAATCACCCCGCTCAAAACTTTTTCGGAGAAAGTAACCAGCCGTGGATCTGCTTTCTTGCTTTCCATGGAAATTTTATGACGGGCGGCATAACTGCTGATAATTTTCTCCGCTCTTTCTTTTCCTAAAAAATTGGCAAGGAGCGAATTCAGGTCGGGCAGGTAGGCCGTACCCTTCCACACCGCGTGTGTATCACCAGGTCCTGAGTGACGGAAAATATCTACAAAGATTTCCGACTGATAAATTTCGCGGGCCGACCGGTGACTGTTAAGTGATACAGTAACAAATACCAGGATATTGAAAAACATACTCCAGAAAAAACAATGGGTAACACTGTCCATTCCTTCCATACCAAATAAGGAAAGCGGACGTAACCAGGAAATACCCAAGGGCCCCTGTTCAATCACCGACATATCGATAAAGCCGGCACTGGCCATTGAGGGGATTACCGCCGTATAAAACCAAATGACAAAACCGGTCAGAATGCCAGCCATAGCGCCTTTCTGCGAAGCATATTTCCAGTAGATACCTCCCAGTAATGCAGGGGCCAGTTGCGAAACGGCGGCAAAAGAAACCATGCCGATGGACACCAGGGTGAAATGCTGGGCCACCAGTTTATCATACAAAAATGCCAGAGCGATAATCAGAAATATGCTGAAACGGCGGATATTAAGGATCGGGTTGGTTAACTGGCCATCGCCCCTCGTTTTAAATTTGCGGGTGCTCAGTAACAGGGGAGTGGCAATATTATTACTCATCATGGTACTGATGGCAATGGTTTCCACAATGATCATACTGGAGGCAGCGGAGAATCCGCCAATAAAAATAAACAGACTGAGCAATCCCGCTCCATGCTGTAAGGGCAGGGCCAGTACATAAGTGTCGGCATTCACTCCCGTTTCTCCCATCAGCAATTTTCCCCCGAAGGCAATTGGTAAAACAAAAAGGGTAATCAGGAAAAGATAAAGCGGAAACAGCCAGATGGCTTTCTTCAGGTGATTCTCCTGCACATTTTCCACCACGCCTAATTGAAATTGCCGCGGCAGAAAAACTACCGCCAACATGGAAAGTAATACCAGTCCGGTCCAGGTAGTATAAGCGCCTTCCCCGTTAAACCGGAATAATTTTGCCAGATCTTCATTCGCGGCGGCTTTGGTGAAAATATCTCCAAAGCCATTGAACAAACCAAACGTAACAAAGACCCCCGCTACCAGGAAGGCCAGTAGTTTGATGATGGATTCAAAAGCCACTGCGGCCACCAACCCTTCATGTTTTTCAGATGCGTCAATGGAACGGGTACCGAAAAGGATGATAAAGGCCACCAACGCGATGGCAATGTATAGCGTATTATCCTGCAGGATCCCGATCAGTCCGGTATGCGGGGTAGTGCCGGAGAGGATATGCATACTCGAGGAAATTGCTTTCAGTTGCAACGCGATA
>Ga0116157_10002127_pt1 | contig 19448 bp, 19 predicted proteins | sample AD_UKC048_MetaG_FD_89882 | JGI IMG/M metagenome (GOLD analysis project Ga0116157, IMG submission 89882) | Active sludge microbial communities of municipal wastewater-treating anaerobic digesters from USA - AD_UKC048_MetaG | ecosystem: Engineered > Bioreactor > Anaerobic > Digestate | place: USA...
GGTCTCGAAATTGGCGGGGTTGGGTATAATCTTTTTGGTGATTTTAGCCCGGATTTCTTTACTCGAACCGCTGGAATTGCTCTGGTTGATCGCGGTGAAAGGTTATCCGAGCCGCCACAAGGTGTACCAAATCATTCTGTAATTGAGGGTGACATTTTTGAGGCGGAGACGCGAAGAAGGGTCTTTCAGTGGGTTGGGCCGGAAGGTGTAGATTTCGTTATAGAACGAATGGGTGGCGGTCGACAGACCTGGCCAGAGGATCCTATTCACATAATTGGGATAATGTCATGGATTTATAGTTTTGTACGTGAAGGCGGTCTTATCCTCGCCCAACTTCCATATAGTCAGCTAAAAGATCTTCCGCAAAGATATAGAAATGATTTGGTGACACTAAATGGTTGGGTTTCCATGATTCAAGCTGAATATGTTGGAAAACTTGAAGTTGCACTAGGAGAAGAAGCCATTAGACTGAATAAATTAACCGACGCTCCGGAAAAATTACCTTTACTTGCTGTCTAATGTTAGCGCCAATTTGTACTTACTTCTATTTGTGTTTGACGCTCCTTGGTGGTATATTCGTGAAGTAGAAAGAGCACAATTTTTCAATTAAGAATTAAGAATTCCTAGTCAATTCCCAATTTATAAATTAAATAATTATTTAAATTGGTGCTTGATTCTTCATTAGAAATTTTTAATTTGGTAATTTTACTATGGGCTTACTTGATAAAATTTATAATCCAAGCCGTCGTGTCATTAATTCTCTCGAACTGAAGGTTGCTGCTATCAACTCAGCCGAGTCAAATATTGCCAAGCTCACCGATTCCGAGATGAAGGCTAAAACAGCTGAATTTAAAGCAAAATTGGCCAATACCGGAGGCGACCCAACTTCGCCCGATGGGCTACGCTGGGCAAGCAGAGATCGTGAGAGAGAAATTTTGTCCGAAATTGAGGTAGAAGCCTTTGCGCTCCTCCGCGAGGCGATGAAGCGGGTCTGGGGTGAGCGCCATTTTGATGTGCAATTAATCGGCGGATTGGTACTGCACCAGGGGAAGATCGCCGAGATGAAGACGGGTGAGGGAAAAACTATTGTTGCCGCACTCCCCCTTTATCTAAACGCTCTGACAGGGCGGGGAGTTCATCTTGTCACGGTGAATGATTATCTCTCTAAGCATCATGGGGAAGGTATGGGAGATGTTTTTAATTTTTTGGGACTCACTGTCGGAATTGTTCAATCCAATCAGGAAACCTATCGATTTGTAAAGAATCATACTTACAAGCACTATTCTGAATGTGATGGATTGAATTTAGAACAATGTACGCGCAAAGAAGCCTACGCTTGCGATATCACTTATGGCACCAATAATGAATTCGGCTTCGATTATCTGCGCGACAATATGGCGCCAAGTGTCGAAGCTTGCGTACAGCGCGAGCTGAATTTTGCCATCGTCGATGAGGTTGACTCCATTTTGATTGATGAAGCGCGAACGCCTCTTATCATCTCCGCGCCTGCCCAGGAATCTGCTTCGATGTACCAGCAATTTGCCGCACTTGTCCCCCGTCTGAAGCAGGGCGAAGATTATATTATCGATGAAAAAGATCGTGCTGTTACACTGACAGATGCCGGCATTGCTTCGATGGAGAAGCTATTAAATGTAAAAAATATTTATGAAGCTGGTGGGATCACGCTGGTTCATCACCTGGAGCAGTCGCTTAAAGCAGAGACGCTTTTCAAAAAAGATAAAGATTATGTCGTTCGTGAAGGGGAGATTGTCATTGTTGATGAGTTTACGGGGCGCTTGATGGTGGGTCGTCGTTATTCCGAGGGTTTGCATCAGGCAATCGAGGCCAAAGAAGGTGTCCAGGTCAAGCAAGAATCCCAGACTCTGGCGACAATTTCCTTCCAAAATCTTTTTCGAATGTATGACAAGCTTGCCGGTATGACAGGTACGGCTGCCACCGAGGCGGAAGAATTTTATAAAATATATAAATTAGACGTAGTAGAAATTCCGACCAACAAGCAGGTGGCCAGGGTGGATCTCCCCGACCGCATTTACAAGAGTGAAGCGGCAAAGTTCCAAGCGGTTGCCGAGGATGTAAAAGAGAGAAATGAGAAGGGTCAGCCGATTTTGATCGGTACCGCTTCGGTGGAAAAAAACGAACAGTTCTCTCGCCTGCTCTCTAAAATCGGTGTTAAGCATGAGGTTTTAAACGCTAAACAGCATGAACGTGAAGCAAAAATTATCGCAAAGGCTGGATTTAAAGGTGCTGTCACGGTTGCTACAAATATGGCTGGCCGCGGTACCGATATTAAGCTTGGCGAAGGCGTGTGCGAACTTGGAGGTCTTCATGTCATTGGTTCGGAGCGGCATGAAGCCCGGCGCATCGACAATCAGTTGCGTGGCCGTGCCGGTCGTCAGGGAGATCCCGGTTCGAGCCAGTTTTTCGTCTCTATGGACGATGACTTGATGCGTATTTTCGGAGGTGACCGCCTTAAGAATATTATGAACTCCCTGGGCTTGCCTGATGACATGCCGATCGAGAATAAAATTATTACACGCTCCATTGAGTCAGCTCAGCGCCGGGTCGAGGGTCACAACTTCGATATCCGGAAACACTTGGTTGAGTATGATGACGTAATGAATAAACACCGAGAGGTGATTTACAGGAAAAGGAGAAGGATATTAGAGCTTCCTTCGGAAGAAAGCCAAGACTCCAGGCCCCAAAGCCAAAATGAAAACCAGGAAAAGGCAGATCATCAAACGTTAAAAGATGAGATTTTGGATACCATTAACGATGAGATTGATGCTACACTGGCTGTAAATATTGAAGATGCCGACAAGGCTCGGGCTGAGCTCTCTGCCCTCTTTGGGACGGAACAGAAACTCGAATTGAATCCCGAGAAGTTGAAAAGCTTTGCACGAGAGCTTTATGAAAAAAGAGAGGAAAAATTTACCTCTTCTGTAATGCGTCAAGTCGAACGGATGGTTTACCTTCGCACGATTGATATGCTCTGGGTGGAACATTTGACTACCATGGATGAGCTTCGCACCGGAATTGGTTTGCGAGGTTACGGCCAACGCGATCCCCTTGTCGAGTACAAGCAAGAGGCCTACTTAATGTTTCAGAATTTACTCAAAACCATTGAGAGCAACGTTGCAAGGACTATTTACCGTGTGGAAGTGACGGTGAACCAGCCGCCAGCTCCTCCCACCTCCCGCCCACTCGAATATCAAAAGCCTGATGTTGATGATATCGGAGGGTTTGAAAAAGAGAAGGAAGAGATTGAGGACGAAAAGCGTGGGCAACAGACTACGGACAAAACCATGCCATCCCCAGTGTCGTCCCGATCCCAGTCGAGGGATCTTGTGAAAGAGCAAGCCAGACAAGCGGCTGCTGCCAAATCTCCCACCCCACCCAACCTCCCCTCAGGCATGGGAGGAGCCCTTGCTGACAAGGGAGCATCAGTTTTTGAAAGGATGAAACAATCTTCGGGACCAGCTTCGCAAGTGAAAAATACTTCAGGTAAGGTAGGGCGAAATGACCCATGTCCATGCGGAGCGACTAAATCAGACGGACGCCCAATCAAGTACAAGCATTGTCATGGTAAATAAAAATGCTTACACCAGAACAAGAAAGATGGATTAATCATCTTTCTGATGATGACAAAGTAATAATTAAGCCATTTGATTCAAGTGCTGTTGAAAAGTTTGAGGCGGTCAAACAAAGAATCTTATCAACACTCGGCGACCAAACAAGGGTCGAACATTGTGGCGCGACAAGCTTAGGTATTTCCGGTCAAGATGAAATTGATATTTATGTACCGGCGTTGGTTGAAAAGTTTGATATTCTTTTACCACAGCTAAGATCAATCTTTGGCGAGCCAAAGAGTCTTTATCCAGGAGAAAGAGTGAGGTTCACAATAGAGGAAAAGGGCAAGCACATCGATGTTTTTCTGATCAATGAATTTTCCTCTGGTTGGATCGATAGTGTAAAATTCGAGACATATCTAAAGACTCATCCAGGGGCACTAGCGGATTACCAGAGGCTGAAAGAAGATGGGAATGGTATGAGCACCCGAGAGTATTATCGGAGGAAAATTCATTTTATTAATGAGATTTTGTCCCGAGTTAGCCTGGAAAGCAAGGTAATTAATGGAAAATAAGTTTTACACTGGAGATTACCGGACTGACTCTCCTGAGCATAGGGGCTGGTTTGTGGGCACTTTTATGGATGATCTGCGCAAAACCGACCTTCTTGAGATAAAATATGTTAAGGGAGAGATTTCAAGCCATCCCAAGAAAAGATCTAGAACTTTGGAAGTGACAATTGTTTTTACTGGTACGCTTGGTGGTGAAGTCGGTGGACAGAAGGTTTCGCTCAAGGCAGGCGAATATGTGGTGATTCCTCCAGGAGTTGAAAATAACCTGGATGAGGCTTCGCCTGATTATCAGGGATTCACAATCAAGGCTCCAAGTGATCCCTCTGCAAAGATAGTTCTCGGAGAATAGCTACATGAAAATTATTCAACCGAACCATCAGATCAAACTTTCAGAGTTGAAACCGATGGCTGAAAAGATGTTCGGCAGTCTAATCAAGGGCGTTGTTGATGTTGAGAAAAACATCTTAGCGCTTGATGCTGAGATGCATGTAGATGAAGAATCAGAACTGCTAAAACAGGGTTCTAATCAGCAGAACCTTTGGGGTATCAATCTTTATCCAGAATTATTTAGGACACCAGACTTTATTGAATTTGATTCTATGATCAATATACGTCCCTCTGTTGGTAATAGAACAAGAGGTGTGGAGGATAAAAAGATCCAAGATAAGATCAGAAGAACTGTGGAAAAGTTGGTAGTTGAATGAAATTGGTTCATCACAAAAATCTAGATCCTGCATGGTGGTTCAAACAACCGCTTTCCTTTCAAATGGCCAACATCGGCAGCGAAGTGGGCCGGACTGTCAGTTGGAAAAAAAAGGAGAACATTAAGTACGCGGAAATGGCTTTTGAGCGGGCGCTGGAGCTTTTTGATCTGACCGTCGAAGACCGAAAGAATTGTTCACGCCTCAAAGAAATTCTCAGAGCCAGAGAACTTTTTGCTGATTGGTTTTTTGATAATCACTATCAGACAGCTAATGACTCATGGGATAAATATTTTTTGCCATTTGCCTACCTCGCAAGACAGGGAAATTAATGATGATGAAGACTAAAATAGTCGCTCATTTGTTGATTAAAAATCAAAAAGGCCAGTACTTAATACTGAAGCGTTCTTTGGATAATGATGTTCTTCCTGGATTTTGGGATATTCCTGGTGGAAGCGTTGAGGACGGAGAGAGCGTTAGCGAAGGACTGAGGAGAGAGGTCAAGGAAGAGACGGGCCTATCTATTACCGATGACCCTAAAATCATTGGTTTTATTGAGTTTGTTGACAAGGTTAAGGATACTCACTTTGTTAAATTGGTTTTTTCCTCTAGTGTGGAAGCGGAGGATGATTCAGTTGTTGTTAATTCATCTGAACACAGTGAATATCGTTGGGTTGCAAAGAGTGAAGTAGATAATTTACGGCTGGTTGAATACTTGGGCACAATTTTTCACCAAATTAATGACTGACAGAGAGCTCAAAATCGGCGGGTTCTATCAACATTACAAGGGTAAAAAATACCAGGTAATTGGTGTTGCCAGACATAGCGAGACGTTGGAGAAATTGGTGATTTATTAAGCCCAATACGGTGATAAGGAATTTTGGGTCCGACCATATGATATGTTTATGGAAGGGAAATCGATGGGAAAACGAGACCAAGGTTTAAATTACTTGCGGAATGAACGTTCGATCGTGAACTTATTCCGCAAGTAACGATTCATTTAGTCACGGGAACCAGATTGATGGGAATGCACACTCACTACAAAAGAGGGACGCCTCTCTATATAATCTTAAAGAACGGTGGTATCATCGAAGGTAAATTCCATGATCATGGAAGTGGTCACATAGTGCTTGAGGGAGGGCAGAAAGTTGAAATTTCGGAAATACGTTCTGTCTCCATTCGGAGGTTGAAGGCGGATGACTCTCAGAGCGATGAGAAGCCAAAAATACAGTGGCGCAAGGATGATTAATTTATCGGAGGTCATATGGAAGAGGAGAAGACAGAGAAGTCGCAGAGCGATGATGTCAGAGCCGGTGGAGTAATTCCCGGGGTGATACTAATAATTCTAGGAATATTATTTTTATTGCCTCGACTTGGAGTTGACTTTGGTAAGCTTTGGCCGACTTTTATACTTGCTCCCGGGCTTGCATTTTGGGCCTTTTACTTGGTTTCAGGCAGAAAAGAGAAAAATGCTGGAATTCTCATCCCTGGCACCATTACCACTTTGATCGCGGTATTTTTCTATTATCTGAGCGCCACTTCCTGGGAAAAGCTGTCAACTCTCTGGCCGCTGTTTCCACTCATTGTAGGCATATCTTTCTATGTTTTTTATCTCGCAAGCGGCAGAAAAGAGAAAGGCATTCTTGTTCCAGCAAATATTTTGTCATTGATTGGAGTTTTATTCTTGGCTCTGAATTCAATTTCTTATAATCTTTGGCCTTTAATTTTAATTATTGTTGGCGTATTCTTTCTTGTGCCAAGAAAAAGATAATTTTTTTAAAGTTAGTTTTTATTCAAAGAAGGAGCTTGATGGCCTGGATAATAATTGGTGTCTTATTATTTTTAGTCGTGATCTCATTGCGCCAGGTGAATCAGTATGAGCGAGGGGTTAGATTTCAATTTGGGAAATTTGCCGGCACTGCACAGCCTGGTTGGCGGATTGTTTGGCCGATTATCCAATCTCTGCACAAGGTAGACACCAGAGTGCGTGCAGTTGATGTTCCAGATCAAGAAGCCATAACTAAGGATAATATTTCGACAAAGATTAATGCAGTAATTTACTACAAGGTAGATTCAGTTGAAAAGGCATTTCTTGAAGTTCAAAATTTTTATTTTGCCGTTTCACAATTGGCTCAGACGACAATGCGCAATGTTGTCGGGGAGGTGACACTGGATGAGTTATTGTCTGAGAGAAATGCAATTTCTGAGAGAATTCGTGAAATCATTGACAAAGCAACTGATCCTTGGGGAATCAAGGTTGATAATGTTGAGCTGAAAGATATATCATTGCCGGAGGAGATGAAGCGGGTAATTGCTAAACAGGCTGAAGCTGAGAGAGAGCGTCGTGCTGTCATCATCAAAGCTGAGGGTGAGCGAGCGGCTGCCGAAAATCTTGCAAAAGCTGCTCGGACACTGGCCGAATCCCCCGGTGCACTTCATTTAAGGACGCTAAACAGCATAAATGAGATGAGTTCTGATCAATCAAACACGGTTGTGTTTGCTATACCGGTAGAAATTCTAAACGCTATCCAAGGCTTTGGTAGGGATAGTAAGTAGGTTGCCCAAAAGCAATGAAAACTATTGTTTGATGAACTGTTGCGGTGCCTGGGACCAAGTCAATCGTGATCCGACTGATATGATTGTATGCGAGACAGTGCAACCTGAGCAGCTTGAGAGGCGCTTGGTCGCGATCAACACGGGAAGGAATAAGATGAGCCAGGACCGATTAAAAAGTATTATCGCTTTCCTGAAAGAGGCAGAGCAATTGAAGCTAATTGAGCGGATTCCCTATCTCTCCGATAGAGTTCGGCGTGAAAACGACGCCGAGCACTCCTGGTATCTGGCACTTTTACTGCTATCGCTCGAAGAGGAACTCGAAATAGAATTTGACCAGCTCAAGACCTATAAGATGATCATGGTTCACGATCTTGTTGAGGTTTACACCAAGGATGACTGGGCTTATGACAAGGAGAAGAAAAAGCTTAAACAAGAGCGAGAGGTCAAGGCAGCAAAGAAATTATTTTCGCTGTTGCCCCCTGATCTGTCTAAAAAGTTTTTGAGTTTATGGCAAGAGTACGATGCAGGAAAAACGATTGAAGCCAAGATTGCAAAAGCCCTCGATAAGATTTGCTATACCTTGCAATATTCTATTTCAAAAAAGATTGAATGGGGCAAGGCTTGTACCAAACAAGAGTCTTATGATTATGCCTTCCCTCATGTATCTTGTAACAAGACCTTACTAAATCTCTTTGAAGCCTTGCTCGACGAGCTGGAAGAGACGATAGACCGGCATAACAAAAAAATTATGGCAAAAGCCACTGAGGTCAAAGTGCAATAAGTTTGTTATCGAAATAACGGTTCGATAAATTCCTTAATTCTTTCCTGAGAAAGCTTGGTCAAGTCATCGCCAAGAAAAATATTTCCTTTGGAATCTTTGATCACTTGTTGAAGGTTCATTATTGTTTTTTTGCTTAAGCCCAGAGAAGGACGGCAGACGAAAACATCGGGATCGATATTCCAGTAAGTTTTGGTAAACATTCGTGCTCTGATCGATCGAATCGACTTTTTGATTTTGTGTGTGTTGTAGATTTTGGAGATAATTGGCCAGCCATCGATATTGGGTGCGATATTATCTGGGCCAACCCTCATGGAATGGACTGCTCCAGCAGCAGGTATAAGAGGAGAGCCACAAGCTACAAGGTGAATGCCGGGAAGCCTTCTCTTGACTTCAAGCAGAAAAGATCGTAACTCCTGGTCGGCTTCCTCCATGCTCAGATGGGGGTCGAAGTGCAGAGCATAGAGAAAGTCCAGCTTGATCAGTGTGAATCCTTGGTCAGCCAGTTTTTTAATACTTTCTATGAGATAGCGTCGGGCATCCTTGTTTTTTATATTTAGTATGTATCTTCTGTAAGGCATAAAACGGTCGATGATCGGATTGAAGATTTTGAATCCCTCAACTAGAAAGTTGCTTCGATGCACCAGCCAGTCGCGATGTTCCTTGAAAAGGTTAGATTTAGGATCGACCAAAAAAGGTGCCAGCCAGATGCCGGATTTTAATCCGTGAGAGCTTATCTTTGCTGCTAACCCGTCTAAGCCGCTTGGAAAGCGTTCCTGGTTTGAATTTTGCCAGTCACCCCAGGTAGTCCATCCGTCATCAATTAAAATGTATTCTAGTGGAACTGATGAGCGATGATCCTCCAGGTATTTTGTCTGCTCTAATATTTTTGCCTCATCTATTCGGTGATAAAAAGCATACCAGGAGCACCATCCGGTGACAGGAGGAATTGTCTCGATGTTCTCTTTTGGAAATAACCTAGTCGAAGGATTTTTTCTTGGAAAGTCCCGGTGATTGAAAAGTTTGAACCGCCGAGTTTTTGTGCTCCAAGATTGCCATCCTGTTGTTGCAAGTCGTTTCCCTTCATCCTGCTCATTCATTGCAAACTTTTGTTATTTTTTGCTCTTTTCCTACTATAAATAATTATTGAACGAAAGGAAAGGGAGCTAAAGCCGGATTTCCGGGTTTGTGGTATTTCTCTTTCTTGCTATAATAGTTGCGATACAAATTACAAGATAAGGAACAATGGCGGACAACAAAGTATTACTAATTATTCTTGATGGCTGGGGGCTGAATGCGTCTGAGAATGGAAACGCTCCCTTGCTTGCAAAGACACCGGTTCTTGACTCTGTCTATGCAACCTATCCCAAGACATCTCTTTCTGCGGCTGGGCTGGAGGTTGGTTTGAGTACCGGTGAGCCTGGAAATTCTGAGGTCGGACACTTAAATATTGGATCAGGCAGAGTTGTCTGGGAAAATCTTCCCAGGATCGACCAGGCTATTGAGTCGGGTCAATTTGCTAGCAACAAAAACATGATTACAGTTTTTGATCATGTCAAGAAAAATGGTTCTACGCTGCAATTGGTCGGATTGGTATCTGACGGGGGTGTCCACTCACACATCAGGCACTTGCAGGAAATTATTAGGCTGGCAGCAGAGAATGGTGTCAAAAGCATTGCTGTTCACTTTATCTCTGACGGACGAGACTCTGATCCCGAAGGGGGAGCGGGATACGCCGCTACTCTCGAGAAAACGTTTGCGATGGCAAAGGTTGGGAAAATTGCTACTATAGTTGGGCGCTATTTCGCAATGGATCGCGATAAAAACTGGGATCGCGAGAAAAAGGCTTTTGATGTTATGATTAAAGGTGTGGGCGGTCATGCTGATTCGGCCAAGGAAGCCTTTGAGGCCAGCTACAAAGCAAAAAAGACAGATGAATTTTTGGAGCCGGTGGTGTTGGGCGAGGGTGCTCCTTTCGGAGAGAAAGATGCAATTCTTTTTTTCAACCATCGAAGCGATAGAATGCGCCAGATGCTTTCCTTGTTTGAAAAGTTTAAAGAAGGTAACCCCGGTGTTTTCGTAGCCTCCATGACACAGTATTATCGCGAACAGATTTCTCCCGTTATTTTCTCTCCGGTCAATCTTGAAAACACTGTCTCAGAGATTGTGTCTGCCGTGAGCATGAATCAATTGCACACGGCCGAAACGGAGAAATTTGCTCACGTTACGTATTTCTTTCGAGGAGGTAAAGAAACCTCGCCCAAGAAAGAAGTTGACACTATTATCCCCTCAAAAAAGGTCCCAACGTATGACCAGCTGCCGGGAATGTCGGCCGAGGAGGTAACAAAAATTGTCCTGGAAGGAATTGCCAAGAATACGGATTTTATTGTAGTGAATTATGCTAACGGTGATATGGTTGGACACACGGGAGTGCTTAAGGCGGCCATTGAGGCTTGCGAGATAGTTGATGGCTGTCTGGGCGAGGTTCTTCCTGCTGCCTCAAAAGCCGGATATAAAGTTTTTATTACTGCCGATCATGGTAATTGCGAAGTGATGAAAGATGAATCCACAGGAAAACCGAACACTGAACATACTTCAAACCCAGTTCCCTTTGTCTACCTCGACTTTATTAAGCGTCCGTTCGAAGCTGCTGCGATATTTTCAAACGAAGACTATTTTCAGTATGCAGCTGCTACCCCTATCGGGGTGTTGGCAGATATTGCTCCATCCATACTTGCGAATTTGGGAGTTGACAAGCCGGAAGAGATGAGTGGTATGGATTTGAGTGTGGCAATGTTATAAAATGGTAGAGTTGAAAGTTACAAAGTGCCAAGTTAAAAAGTGAAGGAATCTTTTCTTTGTAACTTAGTACTTTTAACTTTGTAACTAGATATATGGATATTGGATTAAAACAAAAAGAAAAAACAAAAGCCGAAGCTTCGACCGGATCTCCTTCCGATGAGGTGGTAATTGAGTTTCAGAAGGTATCTAAGGTTTATGCCGGTAATATCAAAGCGATAGATGAAGTGAGCTTCAACATCCACATGGGAGAATTCATTTCATTGGTTGGACCATCTGGAGCAGGGAAATCGACGCTAATTCGTCTCTTGATCGCCGAAGAAAGACCGACCGATGGCCATGTATTGGTTGCCGGTCGAAACATCGCAAAGCTGAAGAAAAAGGAGTTGCCCTATTTTAGACGGAAAGTCGGTGTTATTTTTCAAGACTTTAAATTATTGCCCAAGAAAACGGTATACGAGAACATTGCTTTTGCTCTTGAAGTTTCAGATGCTCCCAACGATGAGATCACTTCGAAAGTGCCGAAAATCATCGAGCTTGTCGGATTGGCCCACCGTACTCGCGCGTTAACAGAAGAACTTTCAGGCGGAGAAAAGCAGCGCGTTTCGATTGCCCGTGCGCTTATTCATAGTCCCAAACTTCTTATTGCTGATGAACCAACAGGAAACCTTGATCCTGTCTCCACATGGGAGATTATTGAATTGCTATTCAAAATCAACAGGCAGGGAACAATAGTTCTCTTGGCGACTCATGACAGAGAAGTTGTTGATGCCTTGCAGCGCCGTGTTATCACCATGAGGGACGGCAAGGTAGTATCTGATCAGGAGAAAGGAAAATACCTACTCTAGGCAAAGCCTAGATAATTTCGAATTAAGAATTTCTAATTCCTAAAACAGAATTTGATTGGTTGTTTAATAATTGTAAATTGGGGCTTGATTAGAAATTATTAATTAGTAATTAGAGAATTGTTAAGCCATGTTTTTAACCACAATATACCGAATTTTCAAAACCTCCGTCCTCTCTCTTTGGCGTAACCGTTGGTTGTCATTGGCAGCTACTCTTATTATGGTGCTGACTTTGTTTAGCATTACATTTTTTGCAGGTCTGCTTATTTTTATCAATCGCACATCAGTATCCTTGAAAAGCAAGGTGGATATAATTGTTTACTTTAACGACACTGTCTCAAAGGATCAAATATTTAATATTCAAAATTCTCTTTATGCCAGGAGCGACGTCAGGGACGTGCAATATATATCAAAGGAAAAAGCACTTGAAAGATGGAGAGAGCAAAACAAGGATAATGATCGTATCAGGGATGTTATATCAGAGGCAAACAACCCGCTGCCTAGAAGTATCGAGATAAAATCAAGTCAGCCTGAAAACCTTGAATCAATTTATGGTTTTGTCAGCAAGGATGATTACAAGCCGTTGATAAAAGATATTAGCTATCGAAAGAATAAAGATCTTGTTGAGAGGCTCGTGAAGATTACTTCCTTCGTGCGATATCTTGGCTGGGTTCTTTCTTCGATTTTTGTCTTGATCTCCATCTTGATTATTTACAACACGATCAGACTCACTATCTATGCCCGAAGCGAGGAAATTGAAATAATGAAGCTGGTGGGAGCGTCTGATTGGTATGTACAGGGGCCATTTTTTCTGGAGGGTGCAAGCTATGGAATATTGGCGGCGTTCACCTCAGCCATTGTCTTGTTCTTGGCATTTAATTTTTCCCTACCGCCGGCCGAAAGGTATTTAGGAGCCGCTTATGCCAATTCTATGTCAGAAGGACTAAGCTTTGGCTTGTTGCTGGTAATCCAGCTAGTGGTTGGTCTTCTGCTAGGTACCATTTGCTCCGTTTTCGCCGTTAAGAAGTATCTAAGGACATAGCAAATGAAGAAGTTTTTTCAAAAACTGACTACCTTGGAAATCCTTGCTTTTTTAACTTTTTCGCCCCTTACCATTGAGGCACAGCAAAGCATTACCGATCTGAACAAGCAGCAAAGCTACTATGCAGCACAGGCGGAAAAAAAGAAACAGGAAGCTGCTCAGAAGCAAAAAGAAGCTGAAGAGATACAGCGCCAGATCACCGCGGTTTCTAACGATATTAGCACTACTGAGCGTGCTCTTTCATTAACTGAAACACAGATAAGGGACACAGAAAAAACAATTGAATCGTTAGCTGCACAAATCAAAGATAGAGAGGAAGAGATCAGGGTAGAAAACGAGAGGATGAGCAAGATTGTTTCCTCGTGGTACATGGAGGGAGAAAGCGGATTTTTTGAAGCTCTTGTCGGATCTGAGACTTTTTCGGATGCAATAACTAAGCAACAATATTATGATTCAGTGCGGCAACAGATTCGGGATACAGTTGATAAAATCGAGTCACTAAAGGTCGGATTGAATAACAACAAGAAAGACCAGGAAAACCGTCTACTTGATCTGGCAAATAATCGACAAACTCAGGCCAACCAAAAATCGTATTTGGAATCCAAGAAGCAGACCAAGAATAGATTGCTTGGAAATGCGAAGGATGCAGTCGATGATCTCAGTGCTCAGGCTGCAGCGGCGGAGACGAAAGCTCAGGAAATCCGTAAGATTATCGCAGCTATCTATAGTAGCAGTAAGGGATCCCCAAAGGGAGATGGATTGGTGCAGGATTCGAACTGGGGCTGGTACTATAGCCAGCGTGACCCACAGTGGAGTGGGACATATTTGGCTCCGTCACGACTGACGATAGGTGAGGTTGGGTGTCTGGTCACTTCTTTTGCAATGGTTTCGACTTACTATGGGTACAACAATACTCCGGCAGATATTGAAAATAAGTCAGCCTTCACTTATGAAGGTGGCTGGTTGTGGTTCGATAATTCGCCAGGAATCAGCGTAAGCGCTTCCCAGCCAAAGAATTGGAATGTTATAAACAACGAGCTTGAAAACAACAGGCCGGTAATTGTCAGTGTAAAGGTATCTGGTCCGGTCTATAATTCTGATGGGTCAAATCACTTCATCGTAATCAGCGGGATTGCGAATGGAAAATACTTAATCCACGATCCATATTGGCGTGACAGTAGCTATAGTCTGAGTGATGTAATATCAATGAAAATTGTGAGTAAAAAGTAAAATTATTACTTGCTCTTACCAATGCTTTAATCTAAACTGAATATGATGGAAACAAGAGAAGCGAACAAAGGCAATACAAAGAAAATGCGGCTGAAGGGTGCTTTTTTTGTTTTGTCCTTACTTTTCCTTTTTATCGTTTTTTGGCTGGGGTATCAATATGGTCAAAGCGGTACACTCCTTGGGGTAGCTCCTTCTGGTGTTACAAATTCCGATAAAGGCAAACCTAGCGACGTTGATTTCTCGCTTTTTTGGGAGGCTTGGAATAAACTCAGACAGAAATCAGTAAGTCCCCCCGACAATCAAAAAATGATGTATGGTGCAATTTCCGGAATGCTCGGAGCGACCAATGACCCCTATACAGTATTTTTTACGCCGGAGGATAATAAGAGATTCAAGGAAGACATTCAAGGGGAATTTGATGGCATAGGCGTTGAAATTGTTATAAAAAATAATTATCCCACTGTCGTCGCGCCACTTTCAAATAGCCCGGCTGAGAAAGCGGGTTTAAGGGCGGGGGATATTATTGTCGAAGTGGATGGCGTCAAGACTGACACCATTGGTTTTAATGAGACAATCGATAGGATTAGGGGAGTGAAGGGTACCCAGGTTGCTCTGAAGGTAATTCGCGAGGGAAAGGAAGAACCAATCCCACTTTCAATTACTCGGGAAAAAATTGTTGTGAAAAGTGTAGAGTGGGAGAGTAAAACAGAGAATGGCAAAAAGATTGCAATAGTAAAAGTGAGACAATTCGGGGATGACACAAGCAATCTTTTTGAGGAGTTTGCCGATCAGGCAGCAAAATCTAAGCCTGATGGCATTATCGTTGATCTAAGAAATGATCCGGGTGGTTATCTTGAAACCTCTATTGATCTTGCAAGCTATTTCCTGGATGGGGGAGTGGTTGTAAGCGAAAAAGACAGAAGCGGGGACACGAAGGAATACAAAACTACACGAAAGGCAAAACTACAAAAGATTCCATTGGTTGTTCTTGTCAACCAGGGCTCAGCTTCGGCTTCTGAAATCTTTGCTGGTGCAATTCAGGACAGGGGTGTTGGAAAGATTGTTGGTGAAAAGACTTTTGGTAAGGGTAGTGTCCAGGAATTATCTGAACTAAGCGATGACTCTGCTGTCAAGATTACAGTAGCGGCATGGCTTACACCAAAAGGTCGCGTAATCAACGGCGAGGGAATTACTCCTGATGTGGTCGTTGAATCCCCAGAAAATTCAAAAGATGATGTACAATTAAATAAAGCGATAGAACTACTAAAATAAGAATTCTAGGCTTAAAACAAGCTTCTACTAACAAAAACAAATACCGTGAGGAGGGAAAATGGCCGGAGAGCCAATTACGAATCAGCCGTCGTCTAATCAAGCGGCTGCGGCTACCAGTAATGTTCAACAATCAAATAAAACACTCAGCCCGTGGGAAGAGGATTTACCGCAACCCCAGAATCAGGCACCATCTGCCCCAATTCCTCAGGGTGCTTTTAATGGTACAACAATAGCAAACGATATTAGACAATTTGCTCTTCCTCCGGAGGCGGCCATTAATAGTGGTTCCCCTGCTCAATTAGTAAATTCTGGGGGACAAGTTGCCCAGCCTCCGGCGGCACCAGTGGGGAAAGCCAATACACCAAACAGCCAGGTATTTGTTGCTAACCAAGTTGCACCACCGGTTCAACCTTTTCCCGTTGCTGCCCCTGTCATCTCTGCTATTCCCCCAGTCACCACCGTGCCGATGCAGGTTGCAACGCCTGCGCCACAAGTTGTTAATCCTAGCCAAATTCCAAATCAGGTGGCACCGATTTCCCCCCCGTTTTCTTCTCCGGTAAGCCAGGGGGGTGCTGTTAGTACTGGAGTTTTTCCTTCTGCTAATGCACTTACGAGTGCAGCGCCACAGATCCTCGGTAAGACAACGGGGATTAGCAAGGATGTTGTTTCACCTGCTCAAATATCAGGACAAGGTGCCCCTGTTCAAACTCAACCTCCTGTAGGAATGGGTATGAACGAGGCAATCAAACCATCATTACTGAAAAAACTTTTTCGCGGTCGGGGTGATAATGTCAACAATCAGGTAGATGTTGCAAAGCAAGGTACCCGACGCAACGCGATGAGACTTATCAAGAAGATCGTCGGTGTTCTGGCCGTGATAGTGATAATGCTTTCACTGGTTGTGTTCTTAAACGAGCGAGGTTTGATTTCTTTTGGTGCTGAAAAAATATACGGCAAAGTGGGTCTGGAAAGGCTTTGGGGCGGATTACCGGAAGATACGCAGAGCGCGATCGGAAGAAGCTTTGTTTCGATGAGCGACGAAAATGCTTGGGAGGTGACCGGAAAAATTTCTATGATTGTTGACCGTTCAACTAATTCTCCGCTTATCGCTCCGCTGGTTACTGGTTCTGGCAGCGAGACTCTCGATGTGTCGGCTCTTAAAATTATTTTAGCTTCAGTTGATGATGAAACAGAGATAGATTGGAATGATCCCAGTGAGTCGTTCACTGATTCGACCATTGAGGAGACAGAAGACGCATCAGCATCTGACACTACTACATCACCACCCACGGCGGCAAGCTCAACACCAGCTTTAGATTCAACAGAGTTATCCACTCTAGCTCCGGAATCAGCTGCTTCGACTGATACTGAGGTTCCTGGATTCGGCGATCCGGATTCAGATTTTCTCGCGAGTACAATCACTGCTGACATAACCGGGAATTTTACCAGGTTAGGGAGCGAAACAAAGCTTCAGTTGCTTGAGCCCCGCGGTGAAATCAATCTTAAATCCAAAGAAGGAGAGCTGTGGGTAAAGAGTCCGGACTACACCTTTGCGGGGAAAAAAAGTCTGGAAAAGTGGATTCCGATCACCCCTTCTTCTCTTGGTGGGGAAGATATAGTAAATGTTTTCTTTGACATTAACCCCAAAGAGAATATTAAAATTGACGGCAGACGTGTTGGTAATGAAAAGATAGAAGGAGAGAGAGCCTATAAATATGATATTAAAAGTGCAAGTCTCGGGAGTGCCTTGGCAAAATTCGGAATTCAGGAGGGAGAGATAGAGTCCATATCGGGATCTGTTTGGATAGGGGTTGCCAGGAAACAGATTAGAAAAATGGAACTTCAGATTGTTCCAATCGGCCTTGCTGCTTCACAAGTTACATTAAATATCTCGATCAAAAAGTCCTCGTTGAATGAAGTTGCTATGCCTGCGGACGATGACATTTTTACAAGTGACGATTTACTGGTGTCTTCCGATACAGTTGCCGCCCCGATCACTGACGAGAAGGCTGCTAGAGATGTGAAAAGAAGGGCTGACCTTACTCAAATTGCCGACGCACTTGCAAAGTATAAAACAGCTAAAAAGAATTACATCATTTCAAAAAACGCTCTAAATCTTGGGACTGCCAAGAATGCAGTGGAGAAGGCTTTGGTTCCGACATATATTCAATCTTTGCCTAAGGAAGAAAAGTTTACCGAAGGGTATGCTTATATTTACCAGTCATCCGATGGGAAATCTTTTACCTTGCGAGCCCAGCTTGAAGTTTCAGAGGACCCAGAAGGAAAGAAAGAAGGAGAAAAGAATCTTTACATTGTGACTGGGCAGTAGTATTGTAAAGATAATAAGTATCTCGTATATAGTATTTCGTATTTTGGTTAATGAAAAAACAGAAGCAACGAGATACGCTATACATGATACACAATACGATTAATTAAGGAGTTTTATGTCTCTTACTTGGATTATCTTAATTGTAATAGTTGTTATCGTACTTGCAGTTATTGCAATGTACAACCGCTTGATACGTTTAAATGTAAGAACGGACGAAGCTTGGAGTGACATAGATGTTCAGTTGCGTCGCCGATACGACCTGATTCCCAACTTAGTCGAGACAGTGAAGGGTTATGCTAAACATGAGTCAGAAGCATTTGAAAACGTGACAAAGGCAAGGGCAGAAGCGCTTGGTGCTCAAAGCGTTACTGATAAGTCAAAGGCGGAAAATCAGCTTGAAGGAGCACTTAAATCGATCTTTGCCGTGGCTGAAGCCTATCCGGAACTTAAGGCGAATGAAAATTTTGCAAAGCTTCAAGCTGATTTGACCGATACCGAAGATAAAATTCAGGCAGCTCGACGTTTTTATAATGCTAATGTCCGGGATATGAATATTGCTGTTCAAACTTTTCCAACCAATATATTTGCTAATATGCTGGGATTCAAGAAAAGAGATCTTTTCGAGCTTGACGAAGAGGCTGCCAAGGGTCCGGTAAAAGTTGATTTTAGTAAGTAGTAATATTACTTAAGTATTGCCATTCTCACGCTTGGTGTCCTTCCGTATTTGAAGCCAAAGGCTACCCCTCGGGTTACGGGATCTACTATTAGCAACTGGATCCTCGATCAGGTCTGGGATGGCAAATAAGGAACAAAATGATTAAAAAGCTATCTTTTCCCAAAATTCAGCTTAGAAAACCCGATCTTAACAAAGTAAAACTCTCAAATTTAAAAGCTATTACCGCAGACAAGTATGTCTGGATCAAGCTTTTGGCTGCCCTTTCATATATTCATGTGCTGGTAATCCTTCCTCTAGTTTTGAAGCGTAAAAACCAATTTGTTGATTATCATGTAAGGCAAGGTATCGCTCTTTTGGTAGTATGGATCGTTTTTGGTGTCACCTTCTACCTTCCTGTTTTGCCAATCCTATTTGCTTTCTATATTTCAGTTTCGATACTTATAGGAATCATAAATATTGCTTCGGGCAAAGAGCGTCCATTACCAATAATCGGACGATATGTTAAATAACTCATACGGATAACTAATTGTGGGGATTACTAATCAAGAATTGCGAATTTTGTCGTAATATTCGCTAGTTATCAAAATATTTCGTTATCCTTTTTTGCTTATGAATTTGTGGACACAAGTTGATTCTAATAAACGCCGAAGCGTTGTCTTAATGCTTCTCTTTGTTGTAATTGTTATTGCTTTGGGATGGCTTTTTTCATACGTTTATGACTCGCCTTTAATCTTATTTATTGCCGTCGCCATTGCTCTCGTCCAGGCAATGCTTAGCTATTATTCCGGGGATAAGATTGTACTAGCGACAACAGGGGCGAAGGAGATAAAGAAGCAAGACAATCCCACACTTTGGAATACGGTTGAAAACCTTGCAATCACAGCCGGCTTGCCGATGCCCAAAGTTTATATTATTTCAGATCCTGCCCCCAATGCTTTTGCAACCGGCCGGGATCCAGAACATGCTTCTGTGGCCGTTACGACTGGTCTTTTGGAAATACTAGACAAATCAGAACTCGAAGGGGTGATTGCTCACGAAATGAGCCACGTTGGCAATTATGA
>Ga0116157_10002134_pt1 | contig 19419 bp, 10 predicted proteins | sample AD_UKC048_MetaG_FD_89882 | JGI IMG/M metagenome (GOLD analysis project Ga0116157, IMG submission 89882) | Active sludge microbial communities of municipal wastewater-treating anaerobic digesters from USA - AD_UKC048_MetaG | ecosystem: Engineered > Bioreactor > Anaerobic > Digestate | place: USA...
TGAAAGGTTTGGCTCAGGCACTTGCCCAATATCAGGGAGATTTTTGGCAACATTTGTTAAGAACACTCAATCGACATGCGATTCCACCCAGTGATATTCGTTATTACCCTCGGAAGATGGGCTTTGAAGCGTCCACTCGGAGCGAAGGCTACATCGTACCTTTATTACTCGAAGTAGAGGCAAAGTAGATTTTAGCGGTAGAATATTCAAAAATGCCGGGGATTTATTAGATTTACCTTATCTTTTGGGTAAAAGGTTTTTTCTTTGCTTGATGAAAATCCACGGTTTAGTATTCGCCTGCTAATCGAAGCACCCTTGCTCAGTCTGTTGACACCTTATCAACATCGTGCTAAAATGTGAAACCAGCACAAACATTCGTAAAAGACGGCTCCACAATGCCTAAATTTTTTCCAAAATGAACAAGCTCTTTGCACTAATAAGTGGTATTGCATTATCACTCAGTTCGTTTGCACAAGATATCAAACTCGACTGGCCCAAATCATTTGGAGCAGCAGGAGACGTTTTTCATCGGGTTGTAGAGGCCGGGAATGGCTCGGTCATTGCCGTAGGTGAAAGCAGTGCCCAAACTTCAGGGGGAAAAGATGGCCTCATCGTCATTGTCAACCACAGCACCGGTGCCCTCGTCAAGGAAGTCAGGTATGGCGGGGCCAAAGACGATGTCATTTACGACATCGCCCCGACGCCACAAGGCTTCTTCCTCCTGGTGGGCTACACCGAATCCATTGGTAAAGGTTCTCGTGATGGCTGGCTTTTGCTCATTGATGAAAAGGGCAGAAAACTGGAGGAAAAAACCATCGGAGGCACTGGGAAGGACGAACTCCGGCAAATAGAAATCACCCCGGATGGCACAGCAATGGTATTGGCAGGCTTCAAAAATGACCAAAAAGACGGCGATGCCTGGTTGATTCGCTTGAGCCTGAAATTCGAAATGGTCTGGGAAAAACAGCTGGGTAACGGAAAGTATGGTGTTCCCAGTGGTTTGGCCCTGTCTACAGATGGAGGGGCCGTGTTCAGTGGCAATACCCGCAAAGGAGACCAGGTGTATGCAGCCAAAATCGATGCACGTGGAGCGGAAGTTTGGGATCAACTCCATGGCAAAGCTCAATACCAGGAAGCACTCGACCTCATCAATACCCGTGATGGTAATTTTGCGCTGGCGGGTCTAACCAAATCAAAAGGAGACGCAGATGCTTGGATATTGAAAATCGCTCGAGATGGCAATGCCCTTTTGGACAATCCCCTTTCCAACAAAGACTTCGATGTGGCCAATGCTTTGATCCAACTGAACAACGGTAATTTTTATCTTTTGGGCGCTTCCAATTCCTATCGCACCGGTGCCCGCAGCACCAAGGCGTTGCTCATTCGTGCGGGCAGCGATGGCCGTATGACATCCAGTAGTTATTGGGGCGGAGGAAACGATGAAACCTGGGAGGCTGCAACCTTGCTCCACGACGGCAGGGTCGTTGTAGTTGGTAAGGAGCCTGGTAAAGGCGCTTTCATCGGGTGTTTGCCCCTCGGGGATCAAGACAATCCTCCCATCGTGGGTGTTCGGGATCAAAATGCAGTAGAAATTGCCGAAATCAAACTCAATTCTCAGGACAATAAAACGATTCAACGCAATGAAAATGCTTACCTGAGTTTCCGTTTGAACAACAAATCTGGAGCGGAACTTGGTGACATCAAAGTAGAAGTGGAAGACCGAACGGGCACATCCCGGTTGGAGTATTGGGCGGTCAATTACCTCGGACAGGTAGGCAGTGAACGCAGTGGAAAAATAGTGCGAATTCCCGTGCGCAGCAAAGACATCACCAATGGAGAGCACAATTTCAACCTAAAAATAACTTCCGGGGATAAATATTTAACCGAAACGGATGTGAAGTTGATTACACGGGTGCCTTTACCCGCTTCACTGCAACTTGCCGGGTACAATTATTTCAACAGTACCCGCTCCGATGAAGTTACCTTGCGTGTAACCCTGGAAAACGCTGGTGATGCCAATTCGGGCCCCACCGAAGTTGTTTTTACCCCCCCGACGGGCATCCGACCAAGTTCTACAGCCAGCACCAATATCGGTCCAATTGCCGCTCGTTCCAAACGTGAAATAGACTTTTTGTTCACCAAAACGCCCCAGTTTACTGGCGCTGCGGTGAACGTCGTCCTGGTGGTAAAAGAAGGAGGGGCTGAGAAAATCCGCAAAACCCTCGAAGGCCGCAAGGGCGGAATTGGTAGTGGCGGTGCCGTTTCGATTTGGACCGATCCAGACCCCAATGAAGTGGGCAATCGGATAAAAACCAACAGCAACCAGAAGGAAATCAAGATGAATGTGCTTTCTGAAAAAGGACTGGAACCCAAAAGCTTCAAGTTGCGCGTCAACGGGGTCGAAATGGAAGGTTCTAAATTCAATGAACAAGAATTGTCTGCTCCCAAGCGGGATACAGGGCTTTTTAGCTATACCTACCGCAATAAAATTCCGCTGATTTTGGGTGTAAACCGGGTTGAAGTAGTCATTGATGGCAAGCCATCTGAGTCGATATTTATCGAATATGCTCCACAACGGTCTAACCTCTTTATCCTGGCCATTGGCCCTGCGCACAGCGACTTGTTGTACACGGCCAAGGACGCCAAGGATTTTGCTGAAGTATTCCGCAATCAAGGGGGCATGGATAAATTATACCCCAACGTGCATGTTCAGGAAATTACTACTCCTGAAACCACTAACCTTACCGGGATCAAAGCGGCCATGTACGACCTGAACTACATGTGGAAAGACGGCATCATCACGCCGAATGATGTGGTTGTCGTATTTTTGTCTTCCCACGGAAAAATGGTAGAAAACCGTTTTAAAATCCTGCAAAGTGGCTACAATCCCAAGTATGAAAACTTGTCCGTAGATTACAAAACAGATGTTTTGGAAGTATTGGATAGACTCAAGTGTAAAAAGCTGATTTTTCTGGATGCCTGTCACAGTGGTGGCGCCAAAGATGGGTTCGACGGCCTGAGTAAAGCCGTAATTGACCTGGCCAACACTCATTCAGGCGTGAGTACGCTCTCTTCTTGTAAAGCCGATGAAAAATCTTACGAGGCACAAAACTGGCAAAATGGTGCCTTTACGGAAGCCATCATGGAGGCTTTTTCCAATAACAGCTTCAGTGATGCCAGGGGGGCTTTCCAGGCTGATGTCAACAATGACCGCATCATTAACCTGGGCGAACTTTACGATTTTCTGCAACGTCGAGTACCACAATTGGTAAAAACCGTTATTCCCAATGCACCAACCAGCCAGGCTCCGTTTATGCCGGAGGATCAGTTGGATCGGTCAATGCCTCTATATTTTATTCAAAAATAATTCTTTGTTTTCCAGGATCGTTCCCCGAGCGGAGTCGAGGGGCCGATCCTGGAAAACAAAGAATTGACACCGACTACTCATGAGAAAATCCCAAATTCCTGTTTTATTTTTTTTTACTTTAGTCAGTTTGCCAGTTTTGGCTCAGGTCGCTTGCCCCACCGTCAACCCCATTACCGTAACCCGAACTACCGGAAGTGCCGGAACAACAGGTAGTTTGCCCTGGGCACTCAATTGCTTGAATAATGTTACTACCTTAACGACAGTACAATTCAACATCACTGGCGCAGGCCCACACATCATTCAACCTGGGGCAAATTCTCCCTTGCCCACGATTACCAAAGCCAACGCCCATATCGATGGTAGCACCGATAACATCGTCATCGATGGTACTTTGGATCAAAGCCAGGCCATAGTGGTCAGTGCCAATGCAGTTAAAATCAATGGCCTGACCATTCGGAATTTTGACGGTGCGACCTTTTCCAACGCCATTCGGTTCACCACTGGAAATGGGCACGAAGTGAATAGCTGTCAACTCTTTGACAATCAAAATGGGATTTCAATTGCCCGTAGTGTAGGTACGTTCAGCATTAACCTCAATTACATCGGTACCGACAAGAGCAACACTAATTTTTCCAATAATGCCGCAGGCATCACGGTAGAAACCTTCGCAGGAGCAGCCGGACCGCCTACGGGGACCATCAACAACAACACCATCGGGTTCAATGCAGTAGGCATTCAGGTGGGTACGGCCCGCAATGTAACCATTAGCCAAAACAGCATTTTTTGCAACACCAAACTTGGGATCGAACGAGCAAGTACCATTGCAACGCCTACCATCTCATCGGCAACTACCCGTCAAATCACCGGGACTGCTCCGGCATCATCTTCCGTGCAGGTTTTTCGCGTCAACAATACGGGATGTACCAATGTGCCCTGTCAGGGCAGAACTTATTTGGGAACCGTGACAACAAATGCCTTTGGTGCCTGGAATTTGAACATCACTGCTGGCCTGAGTGCAAACGATCAGGTGACGGCAACCATGACCCAAGCCAGCAATACCTCGGAATTTTCGGCTTGTCGTACCGTTGTAGACATTTGTGCCAATTTTTTAGCCAGCATCAAAAGCAACAACGTAACGTGCAACAATGGGAACAACGGATCTGCGAGTGTAAGCACCAGTGGCGGCCTCAATCAAGGGATCAGGTTTGTGTGGAGTACTGGCGCAACGACCTCGGCTATTTCAAATTTGAGCGCCGGAACATATCGGGTGACGGCCACAGATGCAGCTGCTTGTGAAAGCATTCAAAGTGTCAACATCCTCCAGCCTACGGCCATTACCATCCGCACTACGGTAACCAATGTACCCTGTAATGGAGATAAAGCGGGGCAAATCACCACGACTACCACTGGTGGCGTTGCCCCCTACACCTATCGTTGGAGCAATGGGGCAACCACTGCCAATATTGGATCTTTGATTGCAGGAACTTATATGCTCACCGTTACGGATGCTTCGAATTGTACTGCAACCGCTCAGGCAACAGTGGCCCAGCCGGCAGTATTAGCCGCCAATTTAATTGCGACCGATACCCTTTGTCCCGGCGCCAAAAATGGAACCGCACAATCAAGCCCCAGTGGAGGGACGGCTCCTTACACTTTTTTATGGAGCACGGGAGCTACCACGACAAGTATCTCCGGCTTAGGTGCCGGAAACTATTCGCTCAGGGTAACCGATCAAATGAGGTGCCAGGTCATTGTTAATTTCCCCATCTTTGAATTTACTGCTTTGAGGGTTGATACCAGTGTGATTCATCCCAAATGTGTAGGCGACGCCAACGGAGAAATTGCGCTGAAAGTCAGCGGTGGCAAAGGGCCATATACCTACTTTTGGGAAAACGGAGCAACAACTGCTACCCGCTCAAACCTGAAAGCAGGCACGTATAAAGTGGAAGTTACCGATGCCAATCGTTGTAGTGTTACTTTGCTTTTCACCATCAAAGACCCCACACCGATCAACGTTCAGATCATCACCACCGATCCACCTTGTTTAGGATTAAATACCGGAACAGCTAAAGTTGATGTAATTGGAGGTACGGGCCCTTTTACCTATTTGTGGAGTACCGGGGCAACCACCTCCTCCATCGAAATGTTGTCCGCAGGGCGATACAGCCTCACCGTGACCAATGGGAATGCTTGCAAGGGCACCTTTCCTTTTACGATCAACGCCGCCACAACTGTGGTGCAACTGAGTACCAATACGGTCGACGTCGCATGTTTTGGCGGAACTACCGGAGAAATAAGAACCACTACAACAGGCGGCAAAGAACCCTATATGTACAAGTGGTCGACTGGTGCCACCAGCGTCGATTTGCTCAATCTTAAAGCTGGTCTTTATGGTCTTACCGTGACCGACCAAGGAGGTTGTGCGGATACGGCCCGAATGGAAGTGAAACAAGCTGCGGTCATCAATATCGATTTGCAAGTCAAAGACACGCTTTGTGCGGGTCAAAAAGATGGCACGGCTATCGCCACTGTTACTGGAGGTGCGGGAACTTATGCCTATTTGTGGAGCACCGGAGCGACTACTACTGGGATTGCCAATCTGGGAGTGGGTACTTATGGCCTTACTGTTACGGATCGTACCCAATGTCAACAAACCCGGCCTTTCCAAATCATAGAATCAACTCCTTTGAGCATCGATTCAACCCTCATCGACCCCAAATGTAATGCAGATACGAGTGGTGAAATCAGCATCCGCATCACCGGAGGTACTGCTCCCTACCGTTATGCCTGGGAAAATGGAGCCACTACCGCCAATCGCAAAAACCTCAAGGCTGGAAATTATAACGTTGTGGTAAGCGATGCCAATGGCTGCACCGCGACCTGGAGTTTTGTCCTGAATGACCCTGCTCCCATTAATGCCCGGGTAATCACCACCGACCCCTTGTGCTTCGGCTTGAATACGGGTACGGCCAGGGTAGATTTGCTCAGTACTGGACCACACACTTTTTTATGGAGTACTGGCGCCACCGCTTCAACCATTCAAAACCTAGGCGCGGGCAATTATGGCCTGACCGTTACCAACGCCATTGGCTGCAAAGCCAGTTTTCCTTTCACAATTATTGGCCCTCCAACGGATTTGCAAGTTCAACTCCGAGGGGTAGACATCAACTGTTTTGGTGCAAACTCAGGAGAAATACGCAGCACGACTACCGGAGGACAACAAACGTATGGATACAAATGGTCGACTGGTGCCACTAGCGCGGATTTGCTCAATCTTACCGCAGGAACATACGCCCTCACTGTTACCGATCAAAATGGTTGTGCAGACACGGCAAGTGTAATGATAAAACAAAACCCGGCGATCAGCTCCACCACTACTTTCAGCAACCCGGCTTGTTTTGGTCAAAGCAATGGCCAGGCTACGGTGCTGGCATCAGGCGGAAGTCCAGGTTATCGGTATGTATGGAGCACTGGTGCAAGCACTTCGGCTATTTCTGGATTGGCTGCGGGTAAGTTTATTGTTTCGATCACTGATGTTCTGGGATGCCTAAAAAAAGACAGTGTGCTCATTGTTTCTCCCGCACAACTTTTTGCCACCGCCACGGCCACCAACGCAAACTGTAACGGGACTGCTACTGGCAGCGCTCAAGTTGTCGTTACAGGTGGAACCAGTCCTTATGCCTACAATTGGAGCACTGGCGCGACAAGTTCAGCCATCAACAATTTGTCTGCCAATACTTATGGCGTAACGGTTAGCGACAGCCGTACTTGCCAGGTAACGGCCAGTGTGACGGTGACCCAACCCAGCGCGCTTCGTCTGGTGCTCAATACCACAGATATTCCCTGTACAGAAACTAACTCCGGACGGGCAACAGCACAAGTGACGGGCGGAACCGCCCCTTATCGCTACGCCTGGAGCAATGGGGCCAGTACCTCAGCTTTAAGCAATTTGCCTCCAGGTGAATATGGCTTAACGGTTACGGATGCCGCTGGCTGTCAGGTCAACGACAGTAAAACGATACGTTCAGCGGCACGGCTTAACTTGCAAATGAGTTCGACCAATATTTTGTGCAATGGTCAAACCAATGGGCAGGCTGCGGTAGTGGTCAGTGGTGGCACCAGTCCTTATACCTATTTGTGGAGCACTGGCGCCACCAGCAGCGCAATCACAAATTTAGCTACTGGAAATTACCGCGTCACGGTTACCGATGTGGCGGGTTGTAATGAAAATGGCAATACTCCGGTCTCCGAGCCTCCGGCATTGACAGTGACGGTGACGCCTACCAATTTGTTGTGCAATGGACAAAATCAAGGTCAAGCCCTGGCCGCAGCGGGTGGAGGTACTGCCCCATACGCTTACCGCTGGAGCAACGGTGCAACGACCAGCAGCATCAGTGGGCTCGCTGCCGGCAATTATAGCCTGACCATCACCGATGCCAATCAATGTACCCGTACGCAAAATTTCAGCATCAGTGAACCAAGTGCCCTACAAGTCAATACCACCTTTACCCGTGAAACGAGCCCCAACGCAAACAATGGAACGGCTACAGCCAGTGTTTCGGGAGGAACCAGTCCTTACCGCTATCGTTGGAGCAATGGTGCCAGTACTTCTGCATTGAACAACTTGGCTCAAGGACTCTATACTGTTACGGTTGAAGATGCCAATGGTTGTACCAGTGTGAAATCAGGTGCCGTGGGTGGAGACAATTGCCCGGCATTGAGTGTATCTGGAATTGCTACCGACCTGAATTGCTCAGGCGGAGCAACTGGAGCAATCATATTGACCGTAGTAGGTGGTACTACGCCCTATTTCTATGCCTGGAGCAACGGAGCTACTACCGCCGATCTTGATGAACTCAATGAAGGAACGTACTCCGTCACGGTAAGTGATGCCAATGGCTGTACGGGCAATTATTCAACTACCCTAAAAGCTGGGAAAAGTATGCCCAAGCCGCTCTACGGCATCGTTGCACCAGATACAGTCTGCGGCAACGAGATCTTTACCCTCCGGGCTGATGACCTGTTCCAAGGACCCAACGTCACTTATGTATGGCAGTTGCCCAACGGAGAAGAGCTTTATTCCAGTACACCTTCCCTCAAACTCAAAGCCACCAGCAGTGCTTTTTCTGGTGAATATTCGGCCCTACGCGACTCAGCAGGGTGTCAATCCAGCACCTTTGGGCCAGTCATTGTGGATGTCATTTCACTGCCCCCCAATACGTTCAGTGCCGGGCGAGATACCACCATTTGCAATGGCAGTACGAGTATCACCCTCAAAGCACAGAGACCTACCACGGGGAGGGCCAGTTGGTTGCCTTTGTCCAACCGCATCATTTTGCAAAACCCCAATTCACCCAATGCGACGGCACAAAACCTCGGCACGGGTGCCAATCGGTTTGTTTGGCGCATTGCCATCGGCAGATGTATTCAGGCTGCTGCAGACACGGTGACAGTCTTTTTAGAAAAAGCCCCACAACTGGCTGATGACAAATATACCATTGAACGCTCTCAAGACATTGCGGCCATGAATATCCTGCTCAACGACAACCTGGCGGGCTTACAAGACACGACCATCACCTGGTCGGGTGCACCAACGATGGGCAATTTTGAATTTATTCCAGGTAACAAAAGTTTCCGCTATACCGCTGAGGCTGACTTCAAAGGGGTCATCGAATTCAAATACACGGTATGTAATGAAGCTTCCCAATGTGCAACACCCTGTGACTCAGCCAATGTTTCGGTGGAAATCTTCAACTTACCCAAGCCCACCGAAGGACTGGTGCTGGAAGATGCGGGTCCCAATGGAACTTTGCAAATTCGAGGCTTACAAGGTTACAGTAGGGTTGATATTGTGATTACCAACAGATGGGGGGATCTGGTGTACAAAAACCCGAGCTATGACAACGCTGCTCCCTGGCGAGGCCAGGCCGGAGACAACGGCCCATATTTGCCGCCCGGGGCTTATTATTATGTGATTCGAGCCTACGACAATGAAAGCCTGGTTGGCAAACCTCAAACTGGCGCGATTTATTTGTTTAAAAAAGAAAACCCGTAGGACGAGGTAAAGCTCACCTAACAAACCCAAGGTCATGAAAACTCGCCATTTTTTTACAATCCTTTGTTGCGCCATACTCACTGGACTCCAGGCCCAGCAATTGCCCAATTTTACCATTTATCGCGACCAGTGGAATGTCATCAATCCCGCAGCACTCTCCAACAATTACATCATCAATGAGATGAACTATACCGTTGGGGGGTCGTATCGCCGCAACTGGCTTAACGTCCAAGATGCCCCCCAAACCCAAATCCTCAATTTTGAAATGGTTTGGGAAGACCGCAGCTCGGTATTTGGAGCCCACGTCATCAATGACAAAACAGGTAAACTGGGGCAAACGGGGTTTTACGGAAATTACGCGTACATCCTGGATATGGGTGGGCGCACGGATCGGGCGCTCGTCATTGGCTTGGGTGCAGGTTTGGTGCAATACGGCGCTAAATTGAGTGAAATTGATTTCCCAGACCTCTCCAATCGCCCGTCAATTGACGACAATTTATTGTTTCCTGATTTTTCATTGGGGGCTTTTTTTTACGAAGAAGATCGATATTATCTCGGGGTTTCAATTCCGCAAGTGTTTGGTTTGGATACCCGTTTTACGGCTGAAAATGGCCGGTACGATGTCAAACGATTGCCCCACGTGTATGGAGTTGGGGGCTATTATTTTGACTCATTTTTGGGTAACAGCACCTCTTTCCTAGAAGTCTCGAGCTGGCTGCGTTATGTGCCCAATGCCCCGCTTAGTATAGACGTGAATGGACGCTTGCAAATCAGCGAATTGTACTGGGCTGGAATCGGCCTAGGAGGAGCGATCGGACAGCAAAAATCCATGTCCGTACGTGCCGAAACGGGTTTTGTTTTCGGGGAACAGGTGCGCATTGAAAATGGCCAATTCAAATTGGGAATTGCGTATGATCAGCCATTGATTTCACCATTAGGCCGATACTTTGGGGGCGCGTTTGAGGTGCATTTGCTGTATTCCTGGTGGAAGTAAAAAATTACTGCCTTTTTGTTATATTTCCAGCAAATTCCTGGAATGAAAAGGATAAACATCCTCCTCCCGATTGTATTATTGGGGTTTCCGCTATTGGCGCAAGATGCCAATAGCCAAAAAATCAACGCGAGCCACCTCAATCGGCACCATGCGCTGTTGGCTGAATACGTACAATTTTGTTCCATTCCCAACACCTGGAACGACGCCGAGCAATTGCGCCAAAATGCCAGCTTTATCATCGAAATGATGAAAAAAAGGGGCATTACCAATGCCAGAACCATGGAAGCCGATGTGCCCGGAGCCATCCCGGCGGTGTATGGCGAAATTCTGACACCGGGTGCCACCCAAACCTTGATCTTTTACGCCCATTACGATGGACAACCCGTCAATCCAGCCAAATGGGCGGAAGGACTATCTCCATTCAAACCTCAGCTGCTCACAACATCGCTGGACAAGGGGGGGCAATTCATCGATTTCCCCAACGCAAATACCCCGATCAACAACGATTGGCGTTTGTACGGTCGTGCAACTGCTGACGACAAAGCCGGGGTATTCACCATTCTCAATGCCTACGATGCCATTCGACAAAGTGGACTGGCGCCAAAGCTCAACCTCAAGTTCTTTTTTGAAGGAGAAGAAGAAAAAGGTTCCACCAACCTCGAAGCCATCTTGGCTCAGCACAAAGACTTGTTAAAAGCCGATGCCTGGATCATTGTCGATGGGCCTATGCACGCTTCCGGGCGCAAACAAATTACCTTTGGCGTACGCGGCGATGTGAACATGAACCTAACGGTGTTGGGTGCCAAACGCCCTTTACACAGCGGCAATTACGGGAACTGGGCCCCCAATCCTGCGCTGAAACTCGTACACCTCCTGGCTTCAATGAAAAACAACCGCGGCAAAGTGCTCATCGATGGTTTTTATGACGATGTGGTTCCACTGAGCAAAACCGAGCGCAAAGCCCTGGCTGCCATTCCCGATCCGGCTACAATTATGCAAAAGGAACTGGCTTTTGCCGCTGCTGAAAATCCCAAGCGCAGTTTCCTGGAATCGATCACCACCATCCCTACGCTCAACATCAATGGCATCGAAAGTGCGAATGTAGGCCGCTTGGCCAGCAACATCATTCCTACCATGGCTACGGTTACCCTGGATTTGCGGCTGGTCAAAGGCAATGATGTGCAGCGCCAAATCCAAAAAGTGGTCGATCACGTCAAAAAACAGGGCTATTATGTGCTCGACCACGAACCTACGGACGAGGAGCGCATGCAGTATCCCAATATCGCTATCATCCGCAATGGCGTAGGGTACAATGCCCAGCGCACGTCCATGGATGTGCCCATTTCACAAGCGGTAATCAAAGCGGTGCGTTCAACGAGCAAAGAAGAGATCATTTTGATGCCCTCCACGGGGGGGAGTTTGCCGCTATTTTTATTTGAAAAAGTGCTCAATACGCCGCCCATCACCATTCCCGTGGTGAATTACGACAACAACCAACACGGGGAAAATGAGAATCTGCGGGTGGGGTGTTTGTGGGACGGGATTGAGACGATTGCGGCGGTGATGTTGATGGTGGGATTTTGAGTGACTTATTTTGGGTAGTATAGCGTACAAGGTTTTCCATTTAACCAATGCCTCAATAGCGCCCGATTGTGGGTAATATAGGCAAAATGCCAGGTCGTGAAACTACTAAAAACCGATTCCATCAAGGGCTGAATGGTTACCACCGCTGATCCAGTATAATTGGCGTGTATGAAGTAAAGTTTTCCTGCACGGTTTAACAAATAACCGACATGGCTGGCATCCAAACCGATAAAATATAGGCCTTCTTTAAATGTATCCGTAATGGTTTGAGCCATTTGCGTTGGGGAAACGTCGGCGAACGTTCCAACAGGTTGCTGCATGTTTAAGGCAATTGCTTCATCTAGTGGCGACTGCTGTGCCAGTTTATACCGATCCAAACGAATACCCGCGTGGAGTAGCGTAGTGGATACGAAGTAGCCACAGGCAATTTTGCCTTGTTGTGGTACATCAGAATACCCGTTAAAATCCCAGACCGTGCCGTACCAATGAGGGATGATTTCTTCCAGCAGCCCATCGGTGAACAATATACCAGCCTCGGTGCTGTCGATTGTCTTTGCTTGTAACTGTTGCCGGATTTTAGTACGCAGGAGCAGCATCTTGCTTTTGGCTTGATTGTAATCTTTGGTGCGCGGCACAAGGAGAGTACTGGATACGGTTTCTGTTAAGGAGACACTTTTGGGTGCTTCGTTTTGGCAAAAAAGCTGACTGAAACACAAGGTAATCAGTAGGATAAAATGGGTGCGCATGTTTTATTGTTTATGAGCCTTACAAACCCTCTACCAAAAATACCGCATTGTTGTTCAAATCATAAAACCCAAATTCATTGGTGTTCCAAGGTGTATTGGCGATGAATTTGTCCGCACTGACAGTTCCTCGACCAACAAATTCATCAAAGAGCGGCTGGATGTTTTCTACCAAAATTCGGATCACTGAACCACCCAACAAGGGATCCTCAGGTGTATCAGCATGCCATTGCAAATGGATGGATAGGTGTTCCCGGTGCAGAACGGCGTACATATTATCCTGAAAAACGGGTTCAAAACCGGTTTTTTGGCGGTACCAGTCTACGTCTCTGGCGACATCTTGGGAAGGGAGTACCGGGATGATGGATAGGAGTTTGGTGTTTGGTTGCATGTACATAGGTATAAAACGTGAATTCTTGATACAATGTGCGACTTCTCCGAAGTCGTAAAACACTTTGCCTGCCAATTTTTCTACAAACATGCGACTTCTCCGAAGTCGTAAAAACGCTGCTAATACAAATGCTACAAACATGCGACCTCTCCGAGGTCGAAAAAATGACCTCGGAGAGGTCACACGTTTGTAGAAAATGTAGTACAACCAATGGTTTCGACCTCGGAGAGGTCGCACAAAACCTCAATCGGGAATAAAAAAATCAAACAATTGTTTTTTCCCGATTTCTATTTCAAAATCAACTAACATTTTCCTGAATTCCTGCTCAAATGTTTTCTTTTTATGATGGGTTTTTTGGTTCAAAATGTATTTGCACACCGCATCCATATGAGAGCGACTGTATGAAAACGCCCATAACCAGATTGCCAATCAAAGGTAAACGGTGTGAATTGATTTTCATTGATATAGGTATTGCTTGCTTTTTTTACCTCCCGTACCAAATCTGATAAAGCTTCAGCGGGTTTAAGGCCAATAAACAGATGAATATGATCTGGCATTCCTCCAATAGCAAGCAATTTATGCCCTTTGTTTTCGACTATACCCGTAATGTAAGCATTTAGTTTTTCTTCCCAGGTTGGATGAATTAATGCTTGGCGTTTGTTTACTGCAAAAACTGTTTGAATATAAAGTTGAGAAAATACATCAGCCATGATTGTTGGTTTAATGTGAAGTAATCAGGTGCGACCTCTCCGAGGTCGGAACAAACGCGCTCAATAACATATTTCTACAAACGTTCGACTTCTCCGAAGTCGTAGGGTTCTGCTTACGGAACTTACAGGGCTTTTTTCGCAAAAAAAGCCCTTTCCTCAGCCCAACAAATAGCGATTCGGCACATTCCTTGCCACATACTCAATTCCATACGCTGCTTTCATCAATTTGCCAACCACGCTGGCTATGGTCATTTCATCCCGATGCATCTGTGGCAACAAGCCCATCATCGCATAACTGATCGGGTTCACCGCAGGGATAAACGTTTCCCAGGGGTAACCTTTTCCCCACAACAGTCCTTTGGCTTGAACATGTAAATCAGCGGCGTGTATCAGTAAAAAATCGAGCATTTCGCTGGACTGGTGGTTATTTTGATTGACGGTGTGAAAAATGGGCGTTTGGCCACCAAAACCATGTTCATCCACACCTGCTTTCGCATCGACCTTAGCCCCATATTGGACCAAAACCTGGGCACAAGCAAGGTGGTTGAACTCCGCACAAATGTGCAATAGGCTTGCTTCGTGTAGCGGCGTGTAGGCACACCGCATGGAATAGGTTTTGGATGCGAGCGAGGGGTCACCTTTGACGAGGAGCTCAAGTTGTGCAGCATCATTCAGCAGCACCGCCAACAATGCCGAATCATCAAATTTCAATCCTGCATCCACAAAGGCTTTTACACAATCCTTGAAGCGAGGGCCGCGGGTGTATTCGCTGCACAATTCGCAAATCAACGGTTCATGGTTGTAGGTACTATTGGGATCAATACCATGGCTGAAAGCCTGTTGGATCCCTTCCACATCGTGAAGTTCAATGTCTACAATCAATTTGTTGAGCGCGTCCATTTTGAGTGTTTGATTTAATTCTTTTAAATATACATTATTTATTTTAAAAATCCAATAAAAAAATAATTTAAAACAAAAAAACAAGGGAGCCAGTGCGAACACCAACTCCCTTGAATATTTCTATATCGATGTGTGTATTCCCCGCATGGGGTATGATTACATCATGCCGGGCATACCGCCGCCACCCATTGGAGGCATTGGTGCATCTTTTTCTGGCTTGTCGCTTACTACACATTCAGTAGTCAGCACCATTCCAGCGATCGAGGAAGCATTTTCCAAAGCGATGCGGGTAACCTTGGTTGGGTCAATTACACCGGCTTTTTTCAAGTCTTCGTATTTGTCAGTACGGGCGTTGTAACCCATTGCGTCTTTCGAGTTGGATACTCTTTGTAGGACTACAGAACCTTCGATACCCGCGTTTTCAGCGATGATGCGGAGAGGAGCTTCAAGCGCCTTCTTCACAATGGCCATCCCGATGGTTTCGTCTTCGTTGGTACCTTTGGCATTGGTCAACACCTTGATGGCGCGAACCAGTGCTACACCACCACCAGCAACGATGCCTTCTTCGATGGCTGCACGTGTTGCATGCAATGCATCGTCAACGCGGTCTTTTTTCTCCTTCATTTCTACTTCAGTAGGCGCACCTACATAAAGTACCGCAACCCCACCTGACAATTTTGCCAGACGTTCTTGCAGTTTTTCACGGTCGTAGTCAGAAGTAGTGGTGCCAATCTGTTGTTTGATCTGAGTGATTCTCGAGTTGATCAGTTCTTCGTCACCTTTTCCATTGATGATGGTGGTGTTGTCTTTGTCAACTTGAATCTTTTCAGCATTCCCCAAATGCTCAAGGCCAGCGTTTTCAAGCTTGTAACCTTTTTCTTCCGAAATCACGGTACCACCAGTCAGCACAGCGATGTCTTCCAACATGGCTTTGCGGCGATCGCCGAATCCAGGAGCTTTTACGGCAACAATTTTCAGGTTGGCACGCAGGCGGTTAACCACCAATACGCCCAAAGCCTGACTTTCGATGTCTTCAGCAATGATGAGGAGTGAGCGGCCACTGCCTACTACTTTTTCCAAAACGGGGACGATGTCGGCCATGTTGGAAATTTTGCGGTCAGTGATCAGGATGTACGGATTTTCGTACTCCGCAGTCATGTCTTCTGTGTTGGTCACGAAGTAAGGCGACAGGTAACCACGGTCAAATTGCATACCCAATACTTCATCTACATAAGTATCAGTACCTTTGGCTTCTTCTACTGTAATAACGCCGTCTTTGGTAACGCGCTTCATCGCATCAGCGATCAGGGCACCAATTTCTTCGTCGTTGTTGGCAGAGATGGCCGCAACTTGTTTGATTTTTTCAAAATCGTCGCCGATTTGTTCAGACTGTTCTTTGAGGTTTTCCACCACTTTACGAACAGCTTTATCCATCCCGCGCTTGAGGTCCATTGGATTGGCACCAGCAGCAACGTTTTTCAAACCAGCGTTGATCATGGCTTGAGCCAAGACAGTGGCAGTAGTTGTACCATCACCAGCGATATCCGCAGTTTTGGAGGCTACTTCTTTCACCATCTGGGCGCCCATGTTTTCAACGGCGTCTTCCAGTTCAATTTCTTTGGCTACTGTTACCCCGTCCTTGGTAATTTGGGGGGCACCGAAGCTCTTTTGAATAACCACGTTACGGCCTTTAGGTCCGAGGGTTACCTTTACGGCATTAGCCAGGGCATCTACACCTGCACGCAATTTTTCGCGTGCATCGCGATTAAAGCTAATTTCCTTAGCCATATTGCTTTTGAGTTTAAATTGTCGAAAAAGGTAATGTTGAAGAGAGACGCAATGTCATGCGTCAATGACCAAATTGACTAAGTGTCAGTCGGCGTTACAGAACAACCAAAATGTCATCTTCACGCATGATCAAATAGTCCTGGCCTTCGAAATTGAGCTCTTGGCCAGCATATTTGCCGTAGAGTACAATGTCGCCGACGGTTACGGTCATCAAATTACCGTCTTTACCTGGGCCAACTGCCACGACTTCGCCGCGCTGCGGTTTTTCTTTGGCAGTGTCAGGAATGATGATACCACCTTTGGTTTTCTCTTCAGCCGGAGCGGGTTTAACTACAACTCGATCGTTGATAGGCTTCATAATCAGAATATTAGTAAAGAATTGTAAAATATTAGGTTGATTCAACGCCTTTCTCTTAGCACATGTCGTGCCAATGTGGGGGGCGGTGTCAAAATGGCAGAACGGAGGAGGTTTTAAGTTTTAGGTTACTGCGCTTCGACTTCGCTCAGCGACCGTAACCTAAAACTTAAAACCTAAAACCTAAAACTTACCATAACCGACTATTTTACCAATTTTGACTCCCCCAGTACACATTTTATCATCCTCATGCGTTATCATTGCAACATTATTTTGATCACTTTATACATAGTCCCATGCAACAAGTTTTACCCAACAACCGATTTGGGCATTTTATGCGTTTCTTTTCGGCAGCGCTTTGCCCCAACTTTTATCCAATCTACTTTGGATTCCAGCCACCAAGGCTTTATACGGCAGCACCAAGCTTTTCAAAAAAAGACGGTTTAGGTCATGACCATGCATCTTTGAACAAGCAGCGGTAATCCCCTTCTTTTTTTATGCGTTGTACGGCTCCCCGGGAATCAATCATTCAGCTCTATTTGTGTGTTTTTTGAGGCTTTTTAACATACCAATTCACCATGAGAGGAACTATACGTACCATAGCCATATGGGCGATTTATATATTTTGTGGACCAGCAGAACTTGCAGCGCAGAATTGTTTGGCGTCGGTCGGTAACTTTTCAGCTCCTACCTTGCTCACATGTCCATATGATTCTGTGCAAATCAGTGCAACGGGAGCCTTTGCGGGACCTGGTTATGTCACCGAATATTGGCTTACCGATACCAATCGTGTTTTTTTAGCCAAAGCCAGTTCTTCTGGAAAAATTGGCCCGAGAACTCCTGGAAAGTACTTCGTATATGTTTACAATTTTGACCAAAACAACAATGCTCAATATCCACCAAGTGTGGACAGTACGGTAAATCGGGTTCGACTTTCCGGTACTGGTTGTTTTGCATTGAGTGATTCTTTGGTGCTATTGCTCCAGGATTCTACGCCCCCCGATGCACTCTGCGGCAACATCACCCTTTATCTCGACGCCAATGGGCAAGCAGTACTCGACCCGGCGCAAGTAGATCAAAGTACGGACAATTGTTTGCTCAGTCAGCGTCGTCTGCTCAGCAAGGATCGGTTTTCTTGCAACGATATTGGCGTCAATATGGTCAGTTTGGAAGTAAGAGACAGTTCAGGCAATGCCCGGACCTGTAATTTTGAAGTCACGGTAGTAGATACCATTCGACCTACCGTAAGCTGCCGTAATGCAAAGGTGTACTTGAATGCCAACGGAATTGCCATTTTGCATGCTGACTCCCTCAATTTTGGCAGTACTGATAATTGTGGCGCATTTAAAAGCCTGGAAGTAAGTCCCAATCGTTTTACTTGTGCAAATATTGGTGAAAACGTCGTTATTCTGACGGTGCGGGATTCTAGCGACAACCTCAGTTTGTGTACCGCCACAGTGACGGTACTGGACACCCTTCGCCCAACAGCCATTTGTAAAAACATCAGTGTTTTTCTGGACGAAGAAGGGAGCGCTAGCATACTCCCTGTGCAAGTGGACAATGAGAGTATCGACAATTGTGGTACCATTGCGTCCTGGGAGTTGTCACAAACCGAGTTCACTTGTGCCGATTTGGGTGAAAAATCCTTATTGATGACGGTCACTGATCGCAGTGGCAATCAACAAACCTGTAGCGCGAGTGTTACCGTACGCGACACCATCAAACCTACGGTATTGTGCAGAACGACCACCATTTTTTTGGGTGCCGATGGCCAGGGGGTATTGGTGCCCACCTTAATCAACGCAGGCAGTACGGACAATTGTGGTCCTTTGACTTACCGATTGAGCCGGGATCGTTTTTTTTGTGCTGATCGAGGACAAGCGATGGTCACCCTTTATGCTACTGATGCAGCCGGAAATTCCGACAGTTGCACTACACTAATTACCGTGGTGGATCAGGTAAAACCAGATGCCCGTTGTCAAAACATCACTGTATACCTCGATGCGAATGGTAAAGTCAGCATCAGCCCAGCACAAATTGACAATGGTAGTTCGGACAATTGTATTGTGGATAGCCTGGCGCTGGACAAAACAAATTTCACTTGTGAAAACATTGGAGAAAACCTGGTAACCTTCACTGTATTTGATGAAGAAAAAAATACAGCCTCATGCCTGGCGGCGGTAATTGTGCTGGACACCTTCTCCCCTACTTTCCAATGTCCCGCTGATTTAATGGTCAATTCCAATGATGATGGAGATCAAGATTGCGCTTATACGGTAACGAACCGACGGCTTAATCCAACTAAACGCATTGACAATTGTGGCATTCAGCGCGTTTACCACAATTATACCTCTGCGCCCAGTGACACGACTTTACGTGGGGCAAATTTCCCGATTGGCCTTACCACCGTAGTATGGACCATTGAAGATGCAAGTGGCCACAAACAAACCTGTACGGTGAATGTGACCGTTAAAGATGTGTTGCCTCCAGTACCCGTTTGTGTGGATACGGTGCTGCTTCCCCTTGGAGTAA
>Ga0116157_10002135_pt1 | contig 19419 bp, 20 predicted proteins | sample AD_UKC048_MetaG_FD_89882 | JGI IMG/M metagenome (GOLD analysis project Ga0116157, IMG submission 89882) | Active sludge microbial communities of municipal wastewater-treating anaerobic digesters from USA - AD_UKC048_MetaG | ecosystem: Engineered > Bioreactor > Anaerobic > Digestate | place: USA...
AACAGGTCTTGTTGCTGGCTCTTATGTGAAAATTACAGACATTTCAGGAAATCTTGTGTTTGAAACGCGTTCCGAAGGCGGTCAGGCAATCTGGTATGGCGAAGACCTTAACGGAAACAGAGTCTGTTCAGGTGTATATCTGGTGTTTTCAAGCAATGAAACAGGTTCAAAAACAGATATCACTAAAATCTTGTTTATTAACGGAAACGAATGACAAATAAAACAGAAGCTATTGTCCTTAATAAAGTAAAATACAACGACAGTTCTATTATCGTTAATTTATATACTTATGAAATTGGAAGGGTCGCAGCAATTGTTTATCTAAACAAGTCATCAAAAAGCGGAATTAAACCTGCTCTTTTCAGCCCTTTGAATATTATTGAAACTGAAGTTAAGATTAAAGATAAGCGAAATATCCAAAATATTGTCAATTGCAATAATCTATTGAATCCAAGCAATATAAGCGCAGACATAGCCAAAACAAGTATAGCTTTATTCATTTCTGAAATACTTATTAAAACCATAAGAGAAGAGGAGCCTAATAAGGAGTTATTTGAGTTTATAAAAAAAACTGCAATTACTTTAAACGACGCTACGCAAAATGTTTTTGATATTCACTTATTTTTTCTTAAAGATTTTGCAAAGTTTTCCGGATTTGAAATAAGTCACAATTATTGCCCTGCAACTCCTTACTTTAATTTAAAAGATGGGATGTTTCTCCCGTTATTTACCTGTATGGAGGAGTCGCTAGATGCTGAGGAAAGTTATTATATGTCAGGATTGTTGCAATCAGAATACAACGGATCTAAAAAACTTTTCAATTATAAAATCAGAACAAATCTAATAAACAGAATGATCCAATATTATAGATTTCATATTGATAGATTTGGTGATCTTAACTCTTTGAAAATTCTTCAGGAAGTATTTAACGATTAGTTTGCTAATTCAGACAAATTGATTCGGTATCAAGTTCTGCAGAATGTCCTGTAACTTTATCAGTAAAAATACCGGTTTGTTTATTTTTCATTTCCTTCAGATAGTCAAAAACATCATATTTGCTATCTGGCGAAAAAACAGGAACATTTATCAATTTCATAAACTCCTCTGTCATATCTTTACTCATATTACGTAAAATAATATGATAAAAACTATCTTTAGAATTTTCAGTTATTGTACCTACAAGACCTTCGATATTATGATTGACAAAATCCACAAACTCATAGAACTGTTCCATATTAAGCTGCATGTATAAATTCTGAAACTCCAGAATAACACAATCATCACTGCTTATTACCAGTTGTCCATGTGCTGTGTTATAAACCAATTTTTTCATTTTTTCAGAATTTAATCAATGTGTTACAATTATAATACCATATTTAAGACAGTATTATTGTGAAAAATGTAACAGATATCTTATGATTTTTATTAACAATTTAAGACAACTAAAAATCAATTATAAAACTGAAAAATTACTGTTGAATACGGCTCAGCAAATCCATAATATCCTCTTCTAAACTTAAAACAGGAGCTTCAATTATTCTGCACAACTCGTTGTTATTATAATAAAAAATAAATGTGGGAACAAATTGTATATAAAATTGATCGGTGTCAATTACATCTGATTTTTTCATTCCATCAAGAGCAAAGTATCGGACATTAGTACCCTGAAAATATTCATGATCCATAATCTTACAAAATCGGGGGATTTCGCGTTGAGAGTCGCTGCACCATGTTCCCAGAAAAACATATATCGAATCAAATTGAATAGAAAAATCTCTGTTAAAGTAAGATTCTTGTACCTCATAAGAATTATATCCCTCTAAAAACCATGTGCTAAATTCATCTAGTTTAAATCCATTAGTATCACATTCCCCGAATAAAATATCCTGAGATTTAATATCGTCATGAATTACTCTGTTAAGTTGTGCATTAACAAACAGAGGACATAAAACCAATAATCCTAAAATCTGATTTCTCATAATTATCTGTTAAATTTTAATTGCATTGCTGCTTTTGATTCTATTATTTCACTATTTCGATAAACAACTTTACCGTTTACAAAAGTACAAAAAACTGAAGAACTAAATACTGTCCCTTCCAGAGGCGACCACTTACATTTATAAAACAGGTTTTCTTTGTCAACTTTAGTTTTTATTTCTGGGTTAATTAAAACCAGATCAGCATAATAGTTTTCCCTAATGTAGCCCCTTCTATCAATTTTAAACAAATCAGCCGGATTATGACACATCCATTTTACTAAATCTTCATTACAAAAATATCCTTGTTTAGCTAGTTCCAGCATTACAATCAGGGAATGTTGAATCATAGGAGCACCTGAAGGAGCTTTTGTATAAGGTTGAGATTTCTCTTCAATGCTGTGTGGTGCATGATCTGTAGCTACAACATCTATTCTTCCTTCTTTTAATGCTTTTATCAGTGCTTGCCTGTCGGATTCTTTTTTTATTGCAGGGTTCCACTTAATTAATGTACCCAGTTTTTCATAATCCGAATCATTAAACCATAGATGATGAACACATACCTCAGCAGTAATGTTCTTGCTTTCTAATTCTTTATCCGAAAACAATTCTATTTCTTTTTCCGTGCTGACATGATATATGTGAAGTCTAGCTCCAGTTCTCTGTACCATTTTAATAATACCTGACGATGAAAGATAACATGCTTCTTCAGAACGTATCAAAGGATGAAATCTGACAGGGATATCATCATTATATATATTCTTATACTCAGCTAAATTCTTATTTATAATTCCATCATCTTCGCAATGGGCGGCAATGATTACAGGCGATTCCCTTAAAATTTGCTCAATGCGCTTTTTATCAGTTACCAGCAAATTCCCAGTCGAAGAACCAAGAAACATCTTGACACCTGCAACAGTATTTTTATCCAGTTTTTTAATTTCGTCAATGTTATCATTGGTTGCCCCGAGGTAAAAGGAGTAATTCACTGCTGAGTTTTGTGAAGCAATGATCTGTTTTTCTTTTAATAATTCATTTGTAACTGTTGCAGGATTAGTATTTGGCAATTCCATATATGATGTTACTCCACCTGCCGCAGCTGCACGTGATTCTGAAAAAATATCAGCTTTATATGTATTCCCTGGTTCCCGGAAATGTACTTGATCGTCAATGATTCCCGGCAGCAACCATAATCCTTCTGCATCAATAACAGTATCTGATTCGGGTAAAATATCTTCCTGATTATAAATCCCCTTTATTAGTTTTCCTTCTATAAGAATACTCTTCCTTTCACTTATTGATTCGTTAATTACCAGAGCATTTTTTATCAGGGTTTTCATTTTAAGTCTTTTATTGATTGCAAAATTAGTGTTTTTCTGCTTTTATAAAGTCTTTCTTCTTTCCTTTTTTTCAGATTTTTCACGCTTATCCTTTAATCTTTTTTCCTTTGAAATGGCTGTTGGTTTGGTTTTTATTCTCTCCTTGGTTGGCAATAAAGCCCTGTTTAAGTAACTATAAAATTTTACAAGAACAGATTCCTTGTTTTTCAACTGACTTCTATATGTCTGACAAGTTAAGATCATTATCCCCGAGTCTGATATTTTTGATCTGTATTTTTTAATTATCATAACCTTCTGATTATCACTCAGTAACACCGAAGTCATAATGTCAAATCTTAATTCTACCTTCGAATTTACTTTATTGACGTTTTGACCACCGGGACCACTGCTTCGCATGTAAAACAATTGAATTTCAGGATCTAAAAAGCCAAATCTAACTATTTCTTCATCCATGGTTTTTTCTTAAAGGAGTTAATAAATACTCTAGTCCATTAAGCCTGATCTCATACATTGTATTAAGCAGCATGCCTAATTTACCTTGGGGAAATCCTTTTGAATGAAACCAAACCAGATAAGTTTCGGGCAAATCACATATCAACCTGCCCGAATACTTGCCAAATGGCATTTTTATAGTTACAATATCAATCAGAATCTTGTTATCCATAATAGTTTGCAAGATATAAAAATTATCTATGACGGCAATACTCATTTGCAGTACAAGTTCTTTTTGTATATTTGCAAAAATTTATTTATGGCAAAAAAACGAAAAGATAAGGAAGTTACGAAATTGCTTAAGTTAATTCAGGAATCAATGCTTGAAAAAAAGGCTGAGGATATTTTAATTTTAGATCTTGGTAAAATTGAAAACTCGGTAACAGATTATTTTATTATTTGCTCGGGAAATTCCGAAACACATGTAAATACAATAGCCCAATTTGTTGAACATAATGTCCAAAAATCGCTAAATGAAAAAGCATGGAAAAAGGAAGGTTTTGAAAATTGTGAATGGATTTTATTGGATTATGTAAATATTGTGGTTCATATTTTTCAACCCAAATCGAGAGATTTTTATCGTCTCGAACAACTTTGGGCTGATGCAGAGACATTATTAATAAAAAATTAACTTTGCAGAAAAAACAATTGAAAAGATTAAAATAGTTAATAAGGAATATAAAGTATAAAATGGAAAATAATAAAGGATTTGAAGATAAAAAAGAACAAAAACCAAAAAATCATAATAACATTCCGACTCCAGCACCAAAAAACAGAATGTGGATTTATCTTGTTTTAATCGGGATATTTTTGATTTTCACTTTTATTGATTTTGGCGGCTCATCAAAAGAAATTGGCAGAGATAATTTTGAAAAAGAACTTTTGCCGTCTAATGATATTGAAAAAATTGTTATTGTAAACAAAGATCGTGTAGATATTTATATCAAAAAGGACAGACTTGCTGACGAAAAGTACAAAGAAGTCGCCAAATCGGGGCCACTCAGTTTCACAGGTAACAAAGGCCCTCATTATTTCTTTAAAATAGGAGATGTTGAAACATTTGAAAGACAACTGGCAGAGGCTCAGGTGAATAAAGATCCGGAACTAAAATTGACAGCCCAATATGATACTCAACACAATTATCTCGGTGAAATTTTGAGCTGGATACTTCCGATAGCCCTATTGGTTGGATTATGGTTTTTGATTTTTCGAAAAATGGGTGGTGGCGGAGCTGGAGGAAGTCAGATTTTTAATATCGGCAAGTCCAAAGCTCAGGTTTTTGACAAAGAACGAAGAGTGCAGGTAAACTTCAATGATGTTGCAGGTCTTGAAGAAGCCAAGGTTGAAGTAATGGAGATTGTTGATTTTCTTAAAAACTCCGATAAATACACAAAATTAGGTGGTAAAATTCCAAAAGGAGCACTGTTAGTTGGCCCTCCCGGAACCGGAAAGACATTACTTGCAAAAGCAGTTGCAGGTGAAGCTAATGTGCCATTCTTCTCACTTAGTGGTTCAGACTTTGTTGAAATGTTTGTGGGTGTTGGTGCTTCGAGGGTGAGGGACCTGTTTAAACAAGCAAAAACAAAAGCACCGTGTATAATTTTTATTGACGAAATTGATGCCATCGGTCGTGCAAGAGGTCGAAATCCTAATTTCGGGTCAAATGATGAGCGTGAAAATACCCTTAATCAACTTCTGACCGAGATGGACGGATTTGACACCAATAGTGGGGTAATTATTTTAGCAGCAACAAACCGTGCTGATATCCTTGACAAAGCTCTTATGAGAGCAGGAAGATTCGACAGACAAATACATCTTGAATTGCCAGACATTGTTGAAAGAGGTGATATTTTTAAAGTTCATACCCGTTCATTGAAAATGTCTAAAGATGTTGAAATTGACTTTTTGGCAAAACAAACTCCCGGATTTAGCGGTGCTGATATTGCTAATGTCTGTAACGAAGCTGCTTTAATTGCTGCCCGAAAGGATAAAAAAAGTATTGAAAAACAAGACTTTCTTGATGCTGTTGATCGTATTATCGGTGGTCTTGAACGTAAAAATAAGATAATTACAATAGATGAGAAAAAAACAATAGCGTACCACGAAGCTGGTCATGCAACAGTAAGTTGGTTGCTTGAATATGCAAATCCTTTGCTGAAAGTAACTATCATTCCTCGTGGAAAAGCTCTTGGCGCTGCATGGTATCTTCCTGAAGAGAGGTCTCTGACAACAAAAGAACAGCTTCTGGATGAAATGTGTTCGGCTCTTGGTGGACGAGCTAGTGAGGAAATAGTTTTCAATAAAGTTTCTACCGGAGCCTTAAACGATCTTGAAAAAGTTACCAAGCAGGCATTCGCAATGGTAGGATTTTTTGGGATGAGTGATAAAGTAGGAAATCTGTCGTATTACGATTCATCTGGTCAAAATGAATACGGGTTTACAAAACCATATAGCGAAAAAACTGCGGAATTACTTGATGCAGAAGTGAAACAAATGGTTGAAGAGCAATTTCAAAAAGCAAAGTCCATTCTAAAAAAGAATATGAAAGGATTGGCCCAGTTGGCAGAAACCCTTCTCGAGAAAGAGGTCATTTTTAGTGAAGATCTGGAAAAAATCTTTGGGAAAAGAGATTTTATCAAATCAGAATTTGTTGCAAAAAAACAAAAAGATGAGTCTGCCACAAATGTTGAAGCAAATAAAAAATCTGATGAAGATGTATCCGACTCAAATCAAAACTAAAAAATTACTTATTAATGGACTGGAAAATAGTTTATACAACGACAAATTCATATCGTGCCGAGTTGATTAAACAGGCTCTAGTCTCTGCTGAAATTGACGCAATTATTTTAAACAAACAAGATTCATCATATTTTATAGGCGAAATTTATGTTAGTGTAAGTCTAGATAATTTATTGAAAGCGAAGTATTTAGTTGAAGAATTTGAAAAACAAGCCGATTTTGAATAATTTTATAAAACGAAGCATTACCGGTAGCATATTTGTTATTGTTACAAGTGCTCTGATTTTAATTAATGAATGGACTTTTCTGACATTTTTATTAATAATTAATATTTGGTTAAGCATTGAGTTTTTTAGAATATCTGCTCACGACCAGACTCATGCTCTTTCTTTCACTTCGATATTTACAGGTACGGTTGCAATTATTTTAATATTTTTTGGAACAAAATACAATTTAAATAACTCCGTTTACTTGTTATTACCGTTACCGGCACTGTTTATTTTCATCGAAGAGCTATTTATAAATAAACAAAATCCGCTAAGGAATATTTCCGTTTCCGTTTTATCTTTAATGTATATAACATTTCCATTGATTGCGTCAATTATCCTTGTTATGGGAAATGGTCTTGATTTTCAGTTAAAAACAAGTAACGGTTTTAATCCTGAAATATTAATGGGATTATTAATTCTTATATGGATTTTTGATAGCATGTCATATTGTGTCGGAGTTCCATTAGGAAAACACAGACTGTTTGAGCGGGTATCTCCAAAAAAATCATGGGAAGGGGCAATTGGAGGAGCCGTTTTCACAATCGTTGCCGGAGTGTTTATGGTTAAGATTTTCTCGGTGATAACTCAAACCGATTGGATTATAATTTCTGCAATAGTAATAGTATTCGGAACAATTGGAGACCTTATCGAATCATTATTTAAGCGAAGTATTAATGTCAAAGATTCCGGCGAAACTTTGCCCGGTCACGGCGGTTTGCTGGATAGACTGGACAGCTTTATTTTTACTATACCATGGGTTTTGATTTATTTTGTAATTAAGAATTTAACTGCTTGATTTCTTTAAGTTTACAAAAACCTGTCTTTGAGCTGAAAATCTTTTTTCAATAAACACACAAATTTTCTATTTTTGCAGTCTGTAAAATGTTTTCTTTATGAAAAGGATAAAAATTTCGGAGGTTCTTAAACTCACAACATTTGGAGATGAAATTTGCGTAATGGGTTGGGTTAGAACCAAGCGTATCAGTAAAAATGTGGCTTTTGTTGCCTTAAACGATGGTTCAACGATAAACAATCTCCAGATTGTTATTGAAATAAATCCTGAAATTGAGAATATTCTCAGTCGGGTAAATACAGGTGCTTCACTGTCTGTTAAAGGAAAAACCGTTGAATCTGTCGGAAGCGGTCAAAAAGTTGAATTGCAATGTACAGATATCACTGTTTTCGGACAGGCAAACCCTGACGAATATCCTTTGCAGCCCAAAAGACACAGTCTTGAGTTTTTAAGAGAAATCGCCCATTTGCGTTTTCGGACAAATACTTTTTCTGCTGTTTTTAGAATCCGTCATGCAATGACATTTGCTATTCATAAATTCTTTAATGACAAAGGATTTTGTAATATTCACACTCCAATAATTACCGGTTCTGATGCCGAAGGTGCAGGAGAAATGTTTCAGGTTACAAGCTTGGATATTAACAATTTACCTCGGACAGAAGATGGTAAAATAGATTATTCTCAGGACTTTTTCGGTAAAATGACCAATCTAACTGTATCTGGACAACTCGAAGGAGAGCTTGCAGCTATGGCTTTGTCGGAAGTTTATACTTTCGGACCGACTTTCCGTGCGGAGAATTCAAACACTGCACGTCATCTAGCAGAATTCTGGATGATAGAACCCGAAATGGCGTTTTATGATATAAATGATAACATGGATCTTGCTGAAGAAATGTTACAATATCTTGTTAAATATGCTTTGGAAAACTGTCGTGAAGATTTGGAATTTCTTAGCAAACGCCGTGAAGAGGAACAAAAACAAAAACCTCAAAACGAACGTGATGACATGAGTCTGATTGAAAGACTTAAATTTGTCGTAAATAATAAATTTGAAAAGCTTACATATACCGAAGCAATTGAAATATTAAAGAATTCAAATGCAAATAAAAAAGGACAGTTTGCTTATCCGGTTAATACTTGGGGAACAGACCTCCAGAGCGAACATGAAAGATATCTTGTTGAAAAGCACTTTAAAAAGCCTGTAATTCTTACAGATTATCCGAAAGAAATAAAAGCTTTTTACATGAAACAAAATGAGGATGGTAAAACAGTCAGAGCAATGGATGTGTTATTCCCACAAATAGGCGAGATTATTGGAGGTTCGCAGAGGGAAGAAGATTATGACAAGCTTGTTTCCCGCATCAATGAATTAAATATCCCCGAAAAAGATATGTGGTGGTATCTCGAAACTCGCAAATTCGGATCTGTCCCTCACAGCGGTTACGGACTTGGATTTGAAAGGCTTGTGTTGTTTATTACAGGTATGTCCAATATACGCGACGTTATCCCATTTCCGAGAACTCCAAAAAATGCAGAATTTTAATTTGGTATTATGAATTAAATTTTTGTATATTTGGAATTAATCAATTATTAAAATGTTAAAACAGAGTTTACAGCAGAAGTTATTACAGAAATTGTCTCCGCAACAGATACAAATGATCAAGTTGCTGGAACTCCCTACACTTCAGCTGGAACAAAGAATTAAAAAGGAGTTAGAAGAAAATCCTGCCCTTGATGAGGGACAAGATGAAGAAGAAGATGTATTATCAGATGTTGATCAGGAGGAGAACGAAAACGATGATTCAAAAGATGATGACGAATTTTCTCTTGAAGATTATATGGAAGATGACGATGATACACCTGCTTATAGATTAACAACAAATAACACATCAAAAGACGACGATCATAAAGAAATACCCTATTCAGCAGCCAAATCTTTCCATGAGCATCTGTCTGAACAATTAATGATGAAAGAACTTACAGATCGTGAAAAATTATTAGCTGTTTATCTTATTGGTAATATTGATGATGACGGATACCTGAGGCGTGAATTAGATGCTATTGTTGACGATATAGCTTTTTCTCAGAATTTGACTACCAGTATTGAAGAATTACAGAATGTGCTTGAAGTAGTTAAAGAACTTGATCCTGCCGGAATTGGAGCTCAATCGTTACAGGAGTGCCTTATTCTTCAACTTGAAAGAAAAGAAAATCAGAGTGAACAGGTAAAAACAGCAAAAAAAATACTTTTGGAATGCTTTGACGAATTTACAAAAAAGCATTATCCCAAGATTATGTCGAAATGTTCATTAAATGATGTTGAGTTAAAATCAGCTGTTGATGTAATTCTTAAGCTCAACCCAAAGCCCGGCAGTTCATTTGGCGAACCACAAACAAGATCAATACAGGCTATTGTCCCTGATTTTATTCTTGATATTCAAAGCAACAAAATTGAGATTTCCTTAAATTCCCGAAATGCCCCCGAGTTAAAAATTAATAAAAGTTTTGCTCAAATGCTTGAAGAATATTCATCAATTAAAAATTCGGGTCGTAGTAACAAAGACGCTGCTGTATTTATTAAGCAGAAAATTGATTCAGCAAAATGGTTTATAGATGCAATAGTCCAACGACAAAATACACTTTTATTTACAATGAATGCAATTGCAGAGTTTCAGAAAGGATTTTTCCTTTCAGGTGACGAAACAAACCTCAAGCCAATGATTTTGAAAGATATTGCCGAAGTTACCGGTTTAGATATTTCAACAATTTCAAGAGTTGCGAATTCTAAGTATGTTTCTACTCCTTATGGGAACTATTCATTGAAATATTTCTTTAGTGAAGGAATGCAAACAGAATCCGGTGAAGAAGTTTCTACTCGGGAAATTAAACAAATACTAAAAGAATGTATTGGGGCTGAGAATAAATCAAAACCATTAACAGATGATAAACTTGCTGAAATATTGAATTCAAAAGGTTATCAGATTGCTAGACGTACTGTTGCCAAATATCGTGAACAACTTGATATACCTGTAGCACGTCTGAGAAAGGAATTATAATGCAAAAGGATCGCATTTACTTTTATCTGGCAAAATCCGTCAGTTATTTATTTCACCCATTGCTAATGGCAAGTTTTGCCGTTTTTATTGTTTTTAATTCAGGTCATTATTTAAGCGTTGTAAATTCTGATTTAAGAAATACAATTTATTCTATTTATTTAATTCTTACTTTTGTCTTACCAGCTTTGTTTATACCAGTTTTTTACTACTTGGGAATAATTTCAAAACTTGAAATTGATAACAAAAAGGAAAGACTCCTTCCGCTGATGACTGTCGCAATAATGTATGCACTTGCATGGTATTTCATGAGTCGGGTTTTTATGCCCCCGATTCTATTGAACATTATTCTGTCATCGCTAATTTCAGTTTTAATTACTTCAATTATTACAATATTTTGGAAAATAAGTTTGCATTGTGCCGGATTGGGTGGTCTTCTTGGATTTGTCTTTTATCTTGCCAGTCAAAAAGATTTGTCAGTTTTATTTTTAGGCTTTATTGTTATTCTGATTTCAGGGATTGTGGCATCAGCCAGATTGTATCTTAACCGACACTCACAGGCTCAGGTTTATGTGGGTTATGCAATTGGTTTTATTATAGTATATTTTTCAATGTTAATATTGTGATTATGTGGTTCCTTAAATTTTTGCTTATTGTCACAATTGTATATCTTCTGGGTTACCTTTTCCTGAGAATAGTTCTACCATGGCTGTTGAAGAAAATGGTTAAAAGATTTGCAAAAAAAATGAATACACAATTTGAAGAACCGGAAAAAAAGAAAAAGCAAGGAACAATAAATATAGATTATATCCCTGAAAATCAAAACAATGAAAATGAAACAGCGAATAAAGGAGAATACATTGATTTTGAAGAAATTAAATAAATGATAAGATTTCTAAGAATATTATTATATAAAGTGTTGGGGCAGAAGACCTATCTTCAACTTATCAGCTCTTGTTATATTAAATTGATAAAAATGGGCTGGGGGGAAAAGAAATATCAGGAATTGCATTATCTTAAAGAGATTATCAAACCAGGATTTAGTTGTATAGACATTGGCGCAAATATGGGTTATTATTCGGTTTTTTTGTCAAAATATACAGGGCCAAACGGAAAAGTTTTCTCTGTTGAACCAGTACCATTGTTTTGTGAAATCTGGAAAAAAAATACTGCAAAAACGGAGCACAAAAATTTGACATTATTCCCTTATGCTTTGGGAGAGAAAGAATCTTCAGTGGAAATGAGCACTCCTGTCATAAACGGTATTTTCCATCATGGGATGACTAAAGTTATAACTGACAATAAAAAAGAATACGATAATCCATTTTCTGTTGAGATGAAAAATCCGGAGCAGTTGTTTTCAAATCTGGATAAGATAGATTTTATTAAAATTGATGTCGAAGGTTATGAAAGTGTCGTACTTAGTAATATGTGTGAAATCATCAAGAAACATAAACCCTTGATTCAAAGCGAATTAAGTGGCGATGGAAACAGAGAAAAAGTAATTAGAATCTTAACTGAAATTGGCTATTCAGTTTATAACTTAACGGATAGAAAGCTTGTAGAATCAAGCCCTGAAATGATAAAGACAATTGAAAAGGATTTTTATTTCATAGCATCTGAAAGATAAATGAGGATTTTTATTTTAATATTACTAACGTTAGTATTTGTATTTTATTCACAAAACATCAGTGCTCACAAACGGGCAAAATATAACATAGTTATTGATACCGATGCAGGAGTGGATGATTTCAGGGCAATTACACTTTTTTGTGCTTCAAAAGATTTCAATATAAATTGTATAACAACAGTTGATGGAATTTTAGACCCCGAAACAGGTGCTACTTACATAACTGAATTGCTTAAAACATACAGACATGAGGGGATTCCAATAGGTATAGGGAAACAATACGATGCATCTAAGCAATATTCTGAACATGCTTTGTTTTTTTGGGATAGAATGTTCAGTAGCATAGAATTAAAACCGGGGAAACATGCTGTAGATTTGTTGGACTTTTCAATAAAAAACGAAAAAGGAAGAACAATAGTTGTTGCATTAGGACCATTGTCAAATATTGCAGAAATGCTTGAAAAATATCCTGAAAACGCCTCTAAAATTGTAAATATCCTCTGGTATTGCAGTTATTCAGATAGACCTGAAGGATATAACTATAAGCAAAATATTGAAGCGTTTGAATATATTACAAATTCAAAAATACCTTTGAAAATAATATCTTCATCTGAATTGACTTATATGGAAGATTTTTTAATCTTTTGTGATCAAATTAACTCAATATACGCAAAAACGATTTCAAAATTCTTTACAATACAAACTAAACACATGTCATATTACTGGGATGAACTAAGTGTTTTATATCTTTTGTATCCTACGCTATTTCAGGAAGAAGTGATTTCTGATTATTGTCGTAAAATTACTATGAAAACTGAGAGTATGCCTGATGTTTTAGTAACCACTATTTTGAATAGCGATAAACCGGAGGAGGGTGTGGTTTTTAACGAAATTCCCACTTCAGGATTTATGTTAAAAAATGATATTGAAAATGTTTCGGAGCAATTGATAGAAAAACATGGTTATACAGAATTCAAAATAGTCTCACTTTCATCAGAAATACATTCGCACATGGGAATTTATTCAATTCTCGGAGCAAAAACGGGATTAAGGATAATGGAATATCTGCATGCAGGACTTGACGAAATAGAATTGATTTCTTATGCGGGTTTTATACCACCTGTAAGTTGTTTTAATGATGGATTGCAAGTCGGCACCGGTTCAACTATAGGTTATGGAACAATTTCAGTGGATACTAATGAACATATTAATCCTGCCGTTCTTGTCAAATATAACGGAAGAGAAATTCTATTTTCAATAAAACAGGAAATAATTAATGAAGCAGAAAAAGACATTAATCAACTTGTTTTAACTCATGGTCTGAACAGCGAAATGTACTGGATTAAATTACGTGAAATTTCAATATTGAAGTATTGGCTTGAGTTGAGTCGTTATGATATTCTTGATATAAAAGAGATAAAGTGATTTACTTTGTAATTATCAGTTTAATAGTAGAGTTTTTTCCCTCGCCTGAAATATTGAGGAAGTAAATTCCATCATTAAGCCAATCGAAGTCAACATAATCAGAATTTCCACTAAATACATACTCTGAAATCAATTTGCCGTCAGAGCTGCACAGTTTTACATTACAATTTCCTGATTTTTCAGTATATATGTTAAATCTTCCGTCTGATGGGTTAGGAAATACTGTCGCCAAATCTGGTTTTTTAGTTTCTATTTCTGAATGAATTGCCGACACGTCAGCAAGAACAGCAAGATCTGGGTTAACCACAACATCTGTAACAGTTCCGCTAACAGGTATTTGATAAACAGAAAAATTTGATTCTACATCTTTTCTAATATTAAAATCTGTATCATCATCAAGCATGACTTTAAATTCCATCGGAATGGTAAATAATGGCGTAACAATAGAGGCAGTTGTAGTCTGTGTCATCTCGACATTTAATATGTCATCAGTTTGCCACCATATTACAGAATAAATAGGATAGCCCTCTCCATAATACCACTGCTCAAAAAACGGATCAAAATCAATACTTGTTTCTGTTTCAAAATAGGCTTTAAAATCTTCTGCTGTAGCAGTTTCGTTTGCAAAAGTGCTAACATATTCGCGTAAAGTGGTAAAGAACAACTCATCATCATTAATAATATATCTTATCATGTGAACCAAATATGCTCCTTTTCGGTAACTCAAGTTGTAATCAAATATTCTGTTAACATCTGACAATTCTTCGAAAGGCACAAAAACGGATCCGGTAGTGGCTTCTTTTGATAGTGATTGGCACTCTTCAAGCCATGCTAGTGCTGAGCTTTCTCCTTGCAGGTTCTCATATCCGATATATTCACCATAACTGGCAAACCCTTCGTTAATCCATATATCCTGCCAACTGGCACAAGTAACATAATCTCCAAACCATGAATGAGATAGTTCGTGAATAACTAATTCAAAATCGAAATTGCCCAATGTTGTCATTGTTTGATGTTCCATTCCTCCATTTAAGGGGACTATGCAATGACCAAATTTTTCCTGATAAAAAGGATATAAGCCAAATTTATCACTCAATAATTGTAACATTTGTGTAGTCTGTTCTATATCAACAACATTCTCATTCAGATAAGTAGCATTATCAGGAATAAAATTCTGTATAAATATTTGTTCAGAATAATTCGGGATTTCTGCAATAAATGAATAATCCTGGTATTTCGCAACTGCAACTGAGATAAGATAATAATCAATCGGATACGAAGATTGCCACTCCATGCGTTTCATTCCGGAACCAAGATCAACTTCATTTTTTAATACTCCATTCGATCCAGCTTTTAAGTTTTCGGGAATTGTAACATAAAAATATGACGAATCTGCTTTATCTGTCAGGACTTGTTTGCATGGGAACCAATACTTTGCTGAATATGGCTCGGAAAGAGAATAAGTGAATTGATAAACATTATTATACCAGTAATATTCATTAAACATTCCATCCGAAGGCGAGCCATGATAAAAGATTTCGGCAGAAACCATATAATTTTCGTTGTAATCATCTATGTGATTATAATTTATAATTATTAAATCTTCTGAGTGTAAATAGCTTGTTATTATTCCATTAACTTTAACAGAATCAACATTCATATCAGATTTAAAATCAAATACCAACTCGTTTTCATATTCCTCAAATAAATTCAGGTCAATTCTAACATTGCCTGATAGATACTCACTGGTATTATCCATTTCGAGGTTCAGAAAATAAAACCCGATGTCATAATACATCAATCTACTGTCATTTTCATAATCCGAAGCCCTTGTGAATTTGTATGAATGTTTATAAAAATCGTATTCCTGAGACCAGCAAGTTTCAACAATGAATAAAAAAGATAAAACTCCAACTATCAGAATTTTCATTTTATTATACTATTTTGCCCTTGTTATCCATCCATTTTATGGCCTCACGTTTACTAAGGGGTTTGAGAGTTGAGTTTTGAATAACAAAATTCAACACCCATTTGTGATTGGTTTTTGAATATACTCTTAATGCCCATCCTATAGCTTTCTGAATGAAAAAATCATTGTATTCCGCATTTTCAAGAATGTGTCTGGACAATAATTCAATTTCTGTTTTCTTTTTGTATGGCATCTGGAATGTTATTGATGCCCTTTTCAACCATAGATTTTTCGATTGACTCCATGAGTCAGTTATTGCAACGGTAAGATTAGGGTATTTTACAAAGAAAGGAGCAATAATTTTAGTGCTGATAATATCTACTGTATCCCACCATGATTTAGTTAAAATCAAACTTTCAAAATAGACAATATCGGTTGGTGACCATTTACGTTTATGCTTAATAAGCAATTGTAAAGCGAAATAATGATATTCCCTTTCAGGCAAGTTAAATAATTCTTTAACCAACAACTTTGTCTCATCATAATTTGGCAGAGGAAAAGTATTAAAAAATACCTTAAACAAATCTTTCCTTTTTGGAGCTAATATGCCCAAAAAAGGGAAATTATGTTTCATATATGCTGACATAGCTTCAGCATCAGAAGCATTTCCATGTTTTTCAAAAAACTCTCTTACTTTATTAACATAATCAGACAATAGCATGATAAAAAAATTAATTAAAATTAAAAAATGCATTGATAAGATGCTGTACAAAGATATTTAAATTATAGCACAATTCAATGGCTTGAAGTAATAAAACCCAAGTTTTTATATCAATAATTTGTATTTTACGAATAATGCTATATTTTTATATTTTAATTTTAAAAAAAATATGATGGATAGTCCAAATCCAATACATTTTGTATTCTTATTGCCTTTATTACTTATTTATAAAACAGCAATATCTATAAGAAATTTTTGTTTTGACAATAAAATACTAAAAGTTAGAGAATATAATCTTCCTGTTATTTCGATTGGGAATATAAGTGTTGGTGGGACAGGAAAAACACCTCATACGGAATTTATACTAAAGATGTTAAAAAAAGACTATTCTGTAGCTATTTTAAGTAGAGGATATAAAAGAAAGACAAAAGGATTTAGAATTGTAGAGTCAGGCGACACTCATTATGATGCCGGAGATGAGCCATTACAAATAAAACAGAAGTTCCCTGATGTTATAGTGTCTGTGTGTGAAAGTCGCACTGCAGGTGTTGAGAAGCTTCTGGGCTTGTATCCCGATTTGAATTTAATAATCTTAGATGATGCTTTTCAACACAGATGGATAAATCCCGGATTGTCAATTTTACTAAATAATTATCACCATCCTATTGCAAGAGATTATTTGTTGCCGGTGGGAAGGTTAAGAGAACCACGTTCTGCAAGTCACAGGGCACATATCGTTATTTACAGTAAATGCCCACCATCGCTTAAACCTATTGAAAGAAGAATCTTATCTCAGGAAGTTGATATAATGCCTTATCAGTATTTGTTTTTTTCAACAATGAAATATCATGATCTTTCGCCTGTTTTTTTCCCTGAACTTGAAAATATTAAGATAGAAGAATTGAAGAATTATAACATTCTTTCATTTACAGGGATTGCCAGGTCAAGTGATTTAACTGCATTCCTGAAAGAAAATTCTGAAAGCTTGAAACATCTTAAATATCCGGATCATTATGATTTTAAGCAAAAAGATATAATAAAGATTCAGGAAATATTTAGTACTTTAAAGGATAAAAAAATCATAGTAGTTACAGAAAAAGATGCAGTACGTCTAAAAAACACAGAATATTTTGACGAAGAGATTAAAAAATCCGTATATTGCATACCAATTGAAGTAGAGTTATTATGTAGCGAAGAAGAAAGAAAACAATTTGATAATCAAATATTCAGTTATGTTAAAAACAATAAAAGATACAGTAAATTATATAAGAACACATATTCAGGCTGAACCTGAGATAGGGATTATATTAGGAACAGGGCTTGGTGGTCTTGTCAAGGATATCAAAATAGAAACCAGTTTACCATATAATGAAATTCCAAATTTTCCGATTTCGACAGTAGAAGGGCATAGTGGGAAACTTATTTTCGGAAAACTCGGCGGAAAGAATGTAATGGCAATGCAAGGAAGATTTCATTATTATGAAGGCTATCCGATGTCGCAGGTAATTTTCCCGGTCAGAGTAATGAAATTTCTTGGAATAAAATACCTTTTTGTGTCAAATGCAAGTGGGGGAGTAAATCCGGATTTTGAAATTGGTGATTTAATGATAATCAAAGATCATATTAATCTTCTGCCAAATCCTTTGATTGGAAGACATAATCCGGAATTCGGAGTCAGATTCCCGGATATGAGCGATGCTTATGATAAAAGACTTGTCGTTAAAGCGAAAGAGATCGCTAAAGAATTAAATATTAAAGTTCAGGAAGGTGTATATACTGCCACAACTGGACCGACTTTTGAAACACCGTCAGAATATCTGTATTTCAGAATTATTGGGTCTGATACAGTCGGGATGTCAACAGTCCCCGAGGTGATTGCTGCACGACAAATGGGAATACCTTGTTTTGCAATGTCAATAATTACCGATTTGGGGGTCCCCGGCAAAATTGTTGAAGTTACTCACGAAGAGGTTCAGAAAGTCGCTTCGGCTGCTGAAACGAAAATGACTAAAATATTTACCAGATTAATCGAAATTCTTTAATCTTCTTTTGCTGATTCAAGAATGCTTTCATAGACTTTTATCCATCCTTCCCATTTGCCGTAATCAGATAATGATTCATTATGCCAGAGAGTTATGAGTATTCCTCCATATTGTTTAGTGTAGTTTACTATTTTACCACATAGCTCTTTAGCTTCTTCAGTACTTAGGTTTTGATAATTTGTCAGACCTACATCCATAATCATGGTAGGATATAACCAAAGGTCAGTTTTTAAATTAGTTTTTAAATCAAAAAAAGGTATAGGAACGGTGATACCCATTCTGAATCCGGGCATATCCGGATATACCATTGAGAAATCACGTTTAATGCCCATTTTTATCAAATCTTCATATGTCGAAGGGAAACGCACGAATAAATAATGTTGCCTTGAAGAAAAAATATCTTGTTTTGTTATTTTCTTGAGTATCCTTAGTTCTTTACTCCAAACTTTAGGTTTACTATTTCCACGGTATGAATTGTGAATTCCAATAGTATAATCTTTTGCCAATTCTCTAATGAGATTTTTAACCCCTTGTCTAGAGGGAGAAATGTTTCTGTCAAGGTTACTAAATTTACCCAATAAAAAGAAATAATAAGCTGAATAATTATACTTTTTGTGCAAATTATTAATCTCATCAAAACAAAACCATGGGTCTTTTTCTTTTCCAGTAATTACTTTAAATCTCTTTTTAATGCCGGCAAAGTCCTTCTTGAATACATCTCGGACAATACCTCCAAAAGTTCTTAATAGTCCTTTGGCTTTGTACATATAAACACTTTCAACATCAATTGAAGGAATATACTTAAAAGCCGGTTTATCAAAAACCAAATCGGGATATAGTAATTTAAGCTCATTTAATACTAATTCCGTCCAAATATTGACAATAGGCTTTTGTAATATCCCTATTTTGCGAGCAATACTCATATCAGAGGTAAATCTTGTTAAAGCATTTTTTGCAAAATGGCTGTATTCTTCCATTCTCGTTACATGCCAAAATACTGCTGCCAACAAATCAAATTTTGGGAGTAAAT
>Ga0116157_10002136_pt1 | contig 19407 bp, 14 predicted proteins | sample AD_UKC048_MetaG_FD_89882 | JGI IMG/M metagenome (GOLD analysis project Ga0116157, IMG submission 89882) | Active sludge microbial communities of municipal wastewater-treating anaerobic digesters from USA - AD_UKC048_MetaG | ecosystem: Engineered > Bioreactor > Anaerobic > Digestate | place: USA...
CCTTCGACCGTCAGCATCCTTCCCGCATGGACCACCGCGACAACGCCGCTCTGGCACTGAAGGCGCGCGTCGTCGTCGACGCCTTCGACTGGGGCGGTGACCGATCGCCGCGGATCGCGCCAGTCGACACGGTGATCTACGAGGTGCATGCCCGGGGATACAGCCGGCTGAACCCCCGGATCCCGCAACCACTGCGCGGAACCTATGCCGGACTGGCGCATGCGGCGTCGATCGCGCATCTGCGGGCACTCGGCGTGACTTCGCTGTGCCTGCTGCCGGTGCACTTCCATCTCGATGAGGAGCGCCTGGTCGCGATGGGTCTGCGCAACCACTGGGGCTACAACACACTGGGCTTCTTCTGCGTCGAGCCGCGTTATGCGTCGGCCGTCTGCGGGCAGTCGCCGCGCGACGAATTCAAGTCGATGGTGAAGGCGCTGCACGCCGCAGGCTTCGAGGTGCTGCTCGACGTGGTGTTCAACCACACCGCCGAATCCGACGAGTGCGGACCGAACCTGAGCTTCCGGGGTCTCGACAACGCCAGCTACTACCGGCTGCCGCCAGAGTCCCGTGGGCTTTACGAGAACCATGCCGGCTGCGGCAACACGCTGGACATCCGGCAACCCGCGGTGCTGCAACTGGTGATGGATAGCCTGCGCCATTGGGTGACCGACATGCACGTCGACGGATTCCGCTTCGATCTGGCGCCGGTGCTGGGCCGTGGCGACCACGGCTTCCACCGCGACGGCGCCTTCTTCGGTGCGGTGGCTCAGGATCCGGTGCTGTCGCGCGTCAAGATGATTGCCGAGCCATGGGACATCGGTCCGGGCGGCTACCAGGTCGGCGCATTTCCGCGCGGGTGGCAGGAATGGAACGATCATTTCCGCGACGCGATGCGCACGTTCTGGCTGCGCACCGACATTCCGTCGAACCACCGGGCCACGTTCGCACGCCGGCTGTGCGCATCGTCCGACCTGTTCCAGCAGCGCCGGCGCTCGCCGCTGGAATCGATCAACTACGTGGTGTCGCACGACGGCTTCACTCTGCGCGACCTGGTCAGCTACGCGGAGCGCCACAACCTCGCCAATGGCGAGGGCAACCGCGATGGCCACGGACACAACCTGAGCATCAACGCCGGCGTCGAGGGGCCCTCCGACGATCCCGGCGTCAACGCGCTGCGCGGTCGGCTGCAGCGCGCGCTTCTGGCCACCACGCTGCTGGCCCAGGGCACACCGATGGTGGCCGCAGGCGACGAGATCGGCCACACCCAGCGCGGCAACAACAACCCGTACTGCCAGGACAACGAGATCACGTGGATCGCCTGGGATCAGGCCGATGCGGACCTGTTCGCGTTCACCGCAAGGCTGCTCGAACTGCGGCGCAACGCGTTGCCGTTCGGCGGCGACTGGTACAGCGGTCTGACCGATCCGTTCGGCCTGCACGACCTGACGTGGCTGCGCGCGAGCGGCGATGCGATGGACAGCCAGTCCTGGCACGACGATGCGAGTCGCGTCCTCGGCTGCCTCATCGGTCGCCCTGGTCGCGCCCGGGCGCCGCTGCTGCTGCTGGTCAACGGCGACACGACACCCTGTGATTTCATGCTGCCGGCCGGCGTCTGGCAGGGACTGCTCGACACCGCGCACCCTCGCGGAGCATCCCGCTGGCATGGCCAGGGTGAAGCGCCGATCCTGCTGAGCGCCCACAGCCTGATGCTGCTGGCAGCTGCCGGCGCAGGCGTGGCCTGACGCGCTGCCAACGGACGTGAAAAGGGCGCCTCGCGGCGCCCTTTCCTCGACGAAGCCCCGAGATCAGCGAACGACGGCGATCTGTTCGCGTGCCCCGGCCTTGTAGGTGTACAGGGTCAGCGCGCCATTCTTGATGTCGCCCTTGGCATCGAACGAGATCGTGCCGGTCACTCCCTTGTAGCCTTCGGTCTTGGCCAGCACCGGCAGGTACTTGGCCGGATCGGCGGATCCGGCCTTCACCATGGCGGCTGCCATGAGGTTGACCGAGTCGTAGACGTACGGCGCGTAGAGCTGGACATCGACGCCGAACTTCTTCTTGAAGGCGACGCGGAAGTCATCCATGCCCTTCTTCTGCTCCCCTTCGACGCCGCCGGCCTCGGCGCAGACCACCTGGCCGTCGCCCATGGCACCGGCCGACAACTTCGGCAGCTCCGCGGTGCACAGTCCATCACCGCCCATGAACTTGGCGTCGATGCCGAGCTGCTTCATCTGGCGAATCATCGGCCCACCCACCGCATCCATCCCGCCGTAGAACACGACGTCGGGCTTGCTGGCCTTGATCGAGGTCAGGATCGAGCTGAAATCGGTGGCCTTGTCGGTGGTGAACTGGCGCGCGACGACCTTGCCGCCCGAACCGTCGACGCCCTTGACGAACTCCTCTGCGACACCCTGGCCGTAGGCGGTGCGGTCATCGATGACGGCGATCGACTTGCCTTTCAGTGTGCCGAACGCGTACTTTCCCAGAGTGCCGCCCAGATGCACATCGTCGGCCACGACACGGAAGGCGGTCTTGTAGCCCTGGCGGGTGTACTTGGGGTTGGTCGCCGAAGGCGAGATCTGCGGGATGCCGGCGTCGTTGTAGATCTTGGAGGCCGGGATCGTGGTACCCGAATTCAGGTGGCCGACGACACCGTTGACCTTGGAGTCCACCAGCTTCTGCGCGACAGCCGTGGCCTGCTTGGGATCGGCCGCATCGTCTTCGGCAAGCAACTCGAACCGGGCCTTCTTGCCGCCGATCGACAGACCCCTGGCATTCAGTTCGTCGATCGCCATCCTCGCGGCCATCTCGTTGTCCTTGCCCAGGTGGGCGATGCCGCCGCTGGTCGGTGCCACATGACCGATCCTGACCACCAGATCCTGCGCTGACACCGATCCGGCACACGCCGCAGCGACAGCGAACAAGCCCACGTTCAGTTTGAATTGCATATCAAGACTCCGATTGAATGACAAGAAAGGGTGGCGAAGGACGCAATGCACGGCGAAGCAGGATCGCCGCAGCCCGCGAGGCCTGCGACGACTCAATCCGGGTCGGCCCGGTCAGGCGCATAGCGGTGCTGCTCGAGTTCGTGCGACACCGCCTTGGCTACCACGTCACGCAATGTCGGGGCCAGCTCGTCGCGGGCTTCCCGCACCAGCGTGTGCATCAGCCGATCGAGCATCGGTGCCAGAGCCGCTCGCAACTGATCCTCGAGCGCCAGATCGACGCGATGCTGGAGTTCGCCGACGATGCGCCGCGTCAGCGCGGCCTCATCGATCGCCTCGGTCAGCGCCGGCATGGTCGGAACACTGGCTTCGGCTTCGGCTTCGGCTTCGGCTTCGGCTTCGGCTTCGGCTTCGGCTTCGGCTTCGGCTTCGGCTTCGGCTTCGGCTTCGGCTTCGGCCTCCAGCTCAATCGACTCGACGACCGGCTCGACCTCGGCTTCGCCCGTGGAGGGCGCAAATTCTTGCGGCTGCACGGCCTCCGAAAGCACCGGCAGTTGCTCCGCGTCCGGGGACCCGGGTATGGCGGAGCCCTCGAGCAGCGACGGCGGCCATTCGACGACCTCGGTCAGCGTCGGCACCCGCATCGGCGGCAAGGTGGCCACGCTCATGCCGTGGCCTCGTGCTTGGCAGGCGAGTATCCGCGGGCCTGGTATTCACGCCAGCGCCTGCGCCCCGCGTCCCGCTCGTCCTCATCGGCCGACACGATCTCGATCAGGCGCTCATAGGACTCGAAGCCCGCGACCACATCCGCTCCCAGATTGACGAGCACGGATCGGTCAGCGCCCAGTTCGGCCTGCCGGACCAGCCACACCGGGGCCCGACGCTGGGCAGAAGTGAGCGACGCAGCGTCGAGTACCACCGCGTGCGGCAGGAACTCTTCGGCCTCGAAAACCCACAGCGCCCGATCCAGCTCGGCCAGCCTGGCGGGCGTCCCGGTCACAGCGACCCGGGCACCCATTCGAGCCGCCTTGCGAAGCAGACGGCAGGTGTATTGCAGAGGGTCCCGCACATTGACGTGAAACTGCACCGCGGTCATCGAGTCGGGCGGTGTAGCGGCGATCACTTGACCTGTGACAGCACGAAGTGGGTCAGCAAACCGACCGGGCGCCCGGTGCCGCCCTTGGCCGCCCCCGATTTCCAGGCCGTACCCGCGATGTCGAGGTGGGCCCAGCGGTACTTGGCGGTGAAACGCTTCAGGAACATCGCCGCCGTGATGGCGCCACCAGCGCGCGGGCCGACGTTGCCCATGTCAGCGAAATTGCTCTTCAGGCCTTCGTCGTATTCATCGTCCAGCGGCATGCGCCAGCATGGATCGATCGCGGCATCGTCGGCATTGAGCAGTTCGGTGGCCAGCGCGTCGTCGGCGGTGAACAGCCCCGAGCGGTGATGCCCCAGGGCGATCACGCAGGCACCGGTCAGTGTCGCGATGTCGACGACCACCGCCGGCTTGAATCGCTCGGCATAAGTCAGCGCATCGCACAGGATGAGGCGGCCTTCAGCATCGGTGTTCAGGATCTCGATGGTCTGCCCCGACAGGCTCGTGACGACGTCGCCCGGCTTGACGGCGTGGCCGCTGGGCATGTTGTCGCACGACGGAATGATGCCGATCACGTTGAGCTTCGGCTTGATCTCGGCCACCGCGCGCAAGGTGCCCAGCACGCTCGCAGCACCGCCCATGTCGTACTTCATCTCGTCCATCTCGGCAGACGGCTTGATCGAGATACCGCCGGTGTCGAATGTGATGCCCTTGCCGACCAGCACCACCGGCGCCTGCGATTTCGCAGCACCTTCATAGCGTGCGACGATGAAACGCAAGGGCTCGCTGGAGCCCTGAGCCACGGCCAGGAATGCCCCCATGCCGAGCTTCTCGACCGCCTTGCGATCAAGCACCTCGACCTTCAGCCCGTGCTCCTTGCCGAGACGCCTGGCCTGCTCTCCGAGGAAGGTCGGCGTGCAGACGTTTCCCGGCCGGTTCGCACATTCACGCGCCAGCGTCACACCGGCTGCGATGGCTGAGCCGCGCTGCAGGCCGGCGGCGACATCGCGCGCCTGCGCCTTGGCACAGACCAGCGTGAAACGCGCCATGGCAGGAGCCTTGGGTGCGCTCGGCTTGGTGTGACGGTAGACGTAGGTCGCCTCGTTCGCGCAGGCCGCCAGGGCCTCGCCATGCAGGGCAGTCAGTGGCAACGAATCGGCCACCGCGACCACGATGTGCTTGGCACCCGTACCCTTCAGCTGACCCAGGCCGGCCGCGACTGCCGCCTTGAACGACTTGACGCTCGCGGCTGCCGCACCGACGACCATCAGGCGAGCCGCCTTGAAGCCGACAGGCCGATGCACGTAGAGGGTTCGGCCTGCCTTGAACTGGAAGTCACCGGCCTGAACGGCCTCGTCGATGAGCGCGGCCAGTGCCGGTTCGACACAGGCATCGAGCGCGTTGCCGTGGACGACCAGCAACAGCGCGTCGGCAGCAATAGTCGACAGGGTAGCGGGGGCAGCAACGAGGTGTCTGAAGTCCATAATGCCGACTGTTCAATTGGGCTGACGATGTTATTCGATTCGACCTTGCGTCGTGACCTGGCTCGCAGCTTCGGCGCCACCTTGGTGGTCATCCTGACCATCGTTCTGACGATGATGTTGATCCGCACGCTCGGGATGGCCGCCGGCGGCAAGGTGTCACCCCAGGATGTGGTGCTTCTGCTCGGTTACACCGCACTCGCCCACCTGCCGACGATGCTCGCGCTGTCGATGTTCGTCGCGGTGGTCGGCACGCTCGGCCGGATGTATCGCGACAGCGAAATGACGATCTGGTTTGCCAGCGGTGTGAGCCTGTCCCGCTTCGTGCGTCCGGTGTTTCGGACCACCTGGCCGGTGCTGCTGGTGGTCCTGTTATTGGCCTTGTTCGTCTGGCCATGGGTCAACGAGCGCAGCTCCACATTGCGCGATCAGTTCGACCGCCGGTCAGACCTGTCGCGCGTGGCACCAGGGCAGTTCCAGTCGTCGAGCGACGGCAACCGGGTCTTCTTCATCGAGCGCGACTCGCAGGACAGCTCGAACGCTCGCAACGTCTTCATCTACGGTCGACTCAAGGGCGCCGAGTCGGTCACGACGGCGCGCACCGGCCGCGTCGAGGTCGAAGACGAGAATCGCTATCTGGAACTGGGCAACGGTCAGCGCAACGAGGTGGATCTCAAGAGTTCGGAGAAGACACTCGCGCAATTCCAGAGCTACAAGGTCGTGGTCGGTGACCGGCTCGTGAGCAGCGCGGACAACCTGCCACCGAAGGCCCGCCCGACGAGGGAACTGTGGCGCAAGGCGACGCCTGCGTACCTCGGGGAGCTGACGTGGCGCCTGGGTCTCAGCCTGGCGGCGGCAAACATGGTCCTGCTCGCCATCGGCCTGGCGGCCATCAATCCACGCCGTGCCAGCAACTGGAACCTGCTGTTTGCGCTGCTGACCTTTGTCGTCTACTACAACGTGATCACGCTGTCGCAGGCCTGGGTGGCCAGCGGCAAGCTGGACATGGGCACGGCGCTGATCGCAGCACATGGCGGCGCACTGATGCTGGCGCTGGGGCTGATATGGTGGAGAGACACCGCCACCAGCCGCCCGAACTGGATCCAGGCGTCCGCCAGCCGGCGACTGGCCACAAGATGAAGACGGTACGGCGCCTGTTCTATGTCGACATCGTCACGGCGGTGGCCTTCGTCTCGCTGGCTTTCCTGTCGCTGTTCTATTTCATCGACTTCGTGGATGCCTTGTCCGACTCTGCCAAGCGTGGCAGTTCGGTCCTGACGGCCATGGCGACATGCCTGCTTGAAGTCCCCGGGCACTTCTACGAGCTGGCGCCGATCGCCGTGCTGATCGGCACGATCTACGCGCTGTCTCGGCTCGCGCAGTCGTCGGAGTTCACGATCCTTCGCACGGGGGGCCTGGGCCCGGGCCGGGCACTGCGGCTGCTCGCCACTCTCGGACTCTCGTTCGGCGCACTGACCTTCTTCGTCGGGGACTACCTGACGCCGCTGGCGGAAAGCAGAGCCGTGCAACTGAAGGCGCTGACACGCGGAGGCATTGCACTCGGCAGATCGGGGACCTGGCTGAAGGACCGCCAGACCACGCCCGAAGGCGAGCGCTCGTACTCGATCAACGTGGCGCGCACCGGCACGAAGGGCGAAATGCTGGGCATCAAGATATTCGAGTTCGACGGCGACGCCCGGCTGATCCGGCAAGTCGCGGCCGAGTCGGGCGTGGTCGAAGGGCAATCCACCTGGACGCTGTCGAATGTCACGCTCACACGCTGGATCCCCGCCGTGGCTTCGCAGCCTCCTCAGGTGAGCACCGAGAGGCTGCCGCGCTGGCAATGGAACGGCGGGCTGTCGGCCGACGTCGTCGCGTCGGCGTTGCTGCCGCTGGCCACGATGTCGACACTGGAACTCTGGCGATACATCGGCCACCTCGACTCTTATGAGCAAGCAGCGCAGGCATACGAGATCCAGTTCTGGAAGCGGGCCCTCTATCCTTTCGCCTGCCTGGTGATGGTCGGATTGGCGCTGCCGTTCGCCTACCTGCATGCGCGGGCCGGAGGCATCAGCCTCAAGGTGTTCGGCGGCATCATGCTCGGCATCGCTTTCGTGCTGCTCAACAACCTCACAGGTCACCTGGGACTGCTGCGCAACTGGACGCCCTGGATCGTTGCCGCGGCTCCGAGCGCGCTGTTCCTGCTGATGTCCATGGCCGCCTTTGCCTGGCTGGTCCGATACCGATGAAGACCGGACTGCTCCTGTTTGCCCATGGTGCGCGCGACCCCAACTGGTCGCTGCCATTCCGGGCCGTTCTCGAATCGGTGCGCAATCGCGCACCCGATGTCTGCGTCGAACTGTGCTTCCTCGAGTTCATGAGCCCGAACCTGCTCGATGCCGGACACGCGCTGGCCGCGGCAGGATGCACGCAGATTGACGTGGTGCCGCTGTTCCTCGGAACCGGTGGGCACGTTCGAAAGGATCTGCCGCTGCAGGTCGAGCAGTTGCGTGCAGCACATCCGCAAGCAGTCTGGGCCGTGAGGGCGTCGATCGGTGAAGCGCCCGTCGTCATCGATGCCATCGCCCAAGCCGCGCTGGCAGGCGTGTCCGGCAACGTACTCTTCAAACCCGGCCTCGTGGACTCGGCATGAACCTGCATCAATTCCGCTTCGTTCAGGAGGCCGTTCGGCAGAACCTGAACCTGACCGAGACCGCCAAGGCCCTGTTCACTTCGCAGCCCGGTGTGTCGAAGGCCATCCTCGAGCTGGAAGGCGAGCTTGGCGTCGACATCTTCGCCCGCCACGGCAAGCGCCTGCGTCGCGTCACCGAGCCTGGCCAGGAAGTGCTGAAGGCCATCGAGATCATCATGCGCGAGGTCAACAACCTCAAGCGTATCGGCGACGAGTTCTCGAACCAGGACGCAGGCACGTTGTCGATTGCCACCACGCACACGCAGGCGCGCTACGTGCTGCCCGAACCGGTTGCGCGGTTGCGCAAGCGCTTTCCGAAGGTCAACGTCAGCCTGCACCAGGGCAACCCGCAACAGGTGGCCCGCATGGTCATCGAGGAAGTCGCCGAGGTCGGACTGGCCACCAAATCGCTGGACCGCTACGACGAACTCGTCACCCTGCCCTGCTACGAATGGCAGCACGTCATCGTGATGCCCGCCGGGCACCCGCTGGCGCAGGTCGAACGACTCACGCTGGAGCAGCTCGCCGTCGAGCCATTGATCTCGTATCACCCGACCTTCACCGGCCGCACCCGCATCGATCAGGCCTTCGAGTCGCGCAGGCTCCGGCCGAACGTCGTGCTCGAGGCGATCGACTCCGATGTGATCAAGACCTACGTCCGGCTCGGGCTCGGCATCGGCATCGTCGCCGAAATGGCAGTGCGCGACGATCCGCCCGGCGGGGATCTGGTGTGGCGCCCGGCCGGCCAGCTCTTTGGCCAGAACGTCGCACGCATCGCCTTCAAGCGTGGTGCCTACCTGCGCAACTTCGTCTACGTGTTCGCCGAGATGATCTCCGAGCGTCTGAGCCGCGCCCTGATCACCCGCAGCATCAACGGCGTGCCATCGACCGAATGAGCCTGGGCACCCACGCCAAGACGGCGTACCGCACGCCTCCAGTAACCAGTCGCCTGCCGCAGGTCGGCACGACGATCTTCACGGTGATGTCCGCGCTGGCACAACAGCACGGCGCCGTGAACCTGGGCCAGGGCTTTCCTGATTTCGAATGCGATCCTCGACTGCTCGATGCCGTGAATCACGCCATGCGCAGCGGCCACAACCAGTACCCACCGATGCCGGGTGTGCCTGCCCTGAGGGAAGCGATTGCCAGCAAGATCGAGTCGCTCTACGGGCGTCGATACGACCCAGCCAGCGAGATCACGGTCACCGCGGGTGCCACGCAGGCGATCCTGACCATCATGCTGGCCGTGGTTCATCCCGGCGATGAGGTGATCCTGCTCGACCCGTGCTTCGACAGCTACGAGCCGAACGTCGCCTTGGCCGGCGGAGTGGCGGTTCATGTACCGCTCACTCCAGGCAGCTTCCGGCCCGACTTCGACCGTATCGCACAGGCACTGACACCGCGCACCCGTCTGATCGTCGTCAACACGCCGCACAACCCGAGTGCCACGGTGTGGACAGCCGCCGAAATGCAGCAGCTGACCGACTTGCTGCGCCCGACCGACGTGCTCGTCATCGGCGACGAGGTCTACGAGCACATGGTCTATGACGGCATCCGCCATGAGAGCATCGCCCGCTGGCCGGAGCTGGCGGCGCGCAGCTTCGTCGTGTCGAGCTTCGGCAAGACTTACCACGTGACTGGCTGGAAGGTCGGCTACGTGGCAGCTCCCGCCGCGTTGACCACCGAGTTCCGCAAGGTGCACCAGTTCAACGTGTTCACCGTCAACACGCCGGTGCAGCACGGCCTGGCTGCCTACATGCGAGACCCTGGGCCTCACCTCGGGCTGGCGATGTTCTACCAGCGCAAGCGTGATCTTTTCGCCGATGGCCTGCGGGCGACCCGCCTGCGGCCACTGCCCAGCGCGGGTACGTATTTCCAGTGCGCCGACTACTCCAGCATCAGCGATGAACCCGAGCGCGCGTTCTGCGAGCGATTGACGCGCGAAACCGGCGTGGCCGCCATTCCGATGTCGGCTTTCTATGCCGATGCGCTCGAGCAGCGGCTGATCCGTTTCTGCTTCGCCAAGCAGACCACCACGCTGGAACTTGCGCTGGAGAGATTGCGCAGGCTCTGACCTGCAGCGCCACGGCCTCAGGCCAGCGGCTTCGGGTCGTTCCGTGGCGGCAGGAAATCCAGCTCGAGGTCGATGTCAGACGGAGTCGAGAAGCCCGAATCGACCGAGGCGACCACCGACCGGTGTTCGTCTTGATGAGACAGGGGCAGCAGCAGGTCCACCGTCGACTCGGCAGAAGGCTGGGCGGGCTGATCCTCGAATTCGCGAACCGCCCGGGCAAGCAGGTAGAGGAACTGGAGATCGGTCAAGGCCGCCAGGTCGAGGGGCGCCGCTGCCGGGTCGCTGCTCACGAGCAGCGACTCGATCAGCTTCATCGCCTCGGGCGGATCTGCCCAGACCGACTCGATCTGACGCATCACCGGTGACTGTCCGTCCGCGAGAACGGCGGCTGCCGTCTGGTCCTCCCACTTCGGCGCTTCGGTACCGAAACGTCTCGCGTGGCGATCCCGGATCCGCTCGTAAGCGTCGCGTTCTTCCCGACGCCGATGGATTTCCAGCAGCTTCAGGTAGGGCAGCGGACTCGCGCCACCGCCCCCGCGCAGGAAGGCGTTGAGCAGATCGACCGCTGAATCGTCCTGACCAAGCGCCACAAAGAACTCCGCCTGTTGCTCCAGGTCGATCAGTTCATCGGCTGTCAGCGCGGACGCCGGGGCCACGGGCGGCTCAACCGCCAGAGCCGTTCCGACCGACGCCACCGTGTCGCCGAAAACCTGCACAGGACGCAAGGGCTCGGGCAGTCGCGAATGATCTGGGACGACGAGCGGAGCCGGGGTGGTCGGCAGCACCTCATCAGGCAGTTCGATGGCCTCCGGCAGGCTCGCCAGGGCGCTCTGCACGAACGCCGGCCTGGCGGATGCGCGGTCCTCCGCATCGACCGGCTTCGCCGCAGCCGCATCTGCTTCGGCCTTCCACCAAGGCGTGCCGGGACGCCGTGCAGCAGCGCGGCGCCCGATCATCTGACCAAACCACAGCAGCAGCGCGGCGCCCGCCGCTGCGAGTGCATATGAAAGCCATCCTGTGGAGCGTGACGATTCGGCAGCACGCAGGCGAGCCTGCAAATCGGCGATGCTCCTGCTGGACGCTTCGGAATCGGCCTGCAACTTGTCGAGTCTTTGCTGAAGCGATTGAATCGCCTCGCGCTGCAGTTCGGCCACTGACTCGGCAGGGCTCGATGCGGCAGCACTCGCGGCGAGAGCCACCGGCAGCACACCAGCCACCGCCAGCGGAGCTGAGGCTGCAGCAGCGGCCAGTGGGCCGGCGCCGCGCTCGAGTTCAAGGCGCGGGGAAGAGCGCGCCCGCGCCTGGTTGACGGATGCTCGTCGAGCCTTGCGCGGGGTGGCTGCCTGCGCCCGACGGGCCGCCTTCGCCCCGCTCGCCACGCCTTTCGATGTCGATCGCGTCGCGCGACGGGCTGATGCCGGCGGCGCCGGCGCTGGCGGTGGAGCCAGCACCCCCGATCCAGCAGCCGCGTCGGAGATGCCCTGTGCAAACCCCGGATCCGGCAGTGCTCCGACAGACACCGAAGTCGCGGGGGATGCGGGAGGCGTGGCCACAGCAGGTGGCTCAGCCGCTGCGAGTGCGGGCTCGGACGCAGTCAGAGGAGGATCGATCAGAACCACGAACTGTCGGCTGACTCGCGACGGGCACGCCGCTGCGACCGTGACCTGAACGATGGGTTCGTGGATGCGCACCGTGGTCGTCACGCGCAAGGAACGCGTACTCGCATTGCCAGCTGGTTCGAGTCGAACCCGAACCACCGGGCGCGGCAGGACACTGTCGCCGACCACCACTTCGGCGCTGACGCAATCAGACGTGACTTGCTCGGTGATGTCGGCGTCGAGAGCCACGCTCACGTCGAGAGCCTGTCCCAGCGAAGTGGCGTTGACCAAACGACCGAAACCCACCGCCATCAGGGGCTGCGATGACAAGGCCAGAAGTAACCCCGCGGCGACAGTCGTTATTGCTTTCAGCATGCTCGCCGTAAAGAAACGTAACGAAAATGACTCTAGCACGCACCTGCCGGAGCAGAGTCATGTGACACACGTCAAAAGCGTGTCGGATCCGTCGCTTCGTCGTCGGGCAACTGGGTCTGCCAGGACGTGCTGGCGGTCGACGCCCATTCGGCGTCGTCCGGCGAGATCTGGCCGGTGATCTGCTGGACCGACCGCATGGCCGAATCGAACACCTCGAGGCACTGGGAAAGCGCATCGGGTGCTGGGTCGGCGAGCTGCATGCGCAGGTAGATCCTGCCGCGCATTGTCATCAGCACGAACGGGACATCCGGCCCGATCAGATCGGGCACCGCGCGGGCGAGTTGCGCACCGAGCGGACCGTTGATCCAGGCCAGCGCCCACGCCGGGTTCGCCCCGAGCGCACCAAAACGCTCCCGCAAGACCGTGTCGAACGACAGATCTGCCTTCGGAAACATCGCCAGCCAGCGCATCTCTTCCGGGGTCGACATGTCGATGACGGTCTGCGCGTCCTGCGTGTAGCGCTCGAAGGTTTCGGACTCCAGCCGTTCCTTCAAGGTCAGCGTCAGCACGAGCATCTGCAACGAACCGGGCAGATTCATGTCGACGCGCATGCGCAACTCGCTGTGCTCGATGTAGCTGCGTTGGGACGGCCCCCACTCCATCCGAACCACGTGTCCGCCGGATGCCGCCTCGAGCTCGAATCGCAGACCGTCCTTGGCCCTGCGAAACCGGAATCCAGAGCGATCCGCCCAGGAATCGATCGCGTCGAAGCGCGCACCTCCGGCTCGCCCGGGACCGAGCGCCCACAAACGCTTCAATGCACCGAACATGCACGCACCTCAGCGCCTGATACGGCGTGGCGAATCGGATGGGCGAAGTGGACCAGGGCTTCCATAGCCTCCCAGTGTATTCGGCGGCCTCGAGGCGAGGCGGCCGAGCACTGACGGGGCGGGGCGCGGCGGACAGGAATCGAACCTGTAACCCCCAGCTTAGAAGGCTGGTGCTCTATCCGGTTGAGCTACCGCCACCGTTGACACTGGACTGGGCGGCTCAGAAGTTCAGACAACCAAGCCGGACCAGGAACGTGACACCGGAGAGCCCCAGCGAAGACTGCTGAGGTTGAATCTGAATATGGTCGGGGCGGTGGGATTCGAACTCACGACCACCTGGTCCCAAACCAGGTGCGCTACCAGGCTGCGCTACGCCCCGAGCCTCGCATTGTATGCCGGCAAATGGTGCCTCGTCGAGGAGGCGACAATTTTCTTCGATGAATCTCAGCAACGACATGGCCAGGGGTCACTGCGTCATCTGCAGCCAGGACTTCTCCAGTCGCTTCACGCTGACCGGCTGCGGCGTGCGCAGCTCCTGAGCGAACAGACTGATGCGCAGTTCTTCGAGCAACCAGCGGAACTCGTCGAGCCGCGTGTCGCGCACGCCCTTGCGCTCGATCACGGTTCGCAGGTATCGCTGCTCGAGCGGTCGCAATTCGGCCATCCGGGATGCGTCGCGTCCAGGATCGGCACGCCACTTGTCGAGACGCATGACGATGCCTCGCAGGTAGCGCGGCAGGTGCGACAGCTGGGACCAGGGCGTCGCGCCCAGGAATCGCTTGGGGACCAGCCTGGACAACTGCGCCTCGATGTCCTCCGACACCTCTTTTGGAGCGCGGGCGTCCCTGAGCTTGCGCAAGGCCGCCGCGTGATCGACGAGCACCGCCTGCGCACTGCGCGCGATCTCGTTGGCGATCAGCGTGAGCCGGCCCCGCCCCTCTTCGACACGACGCCGGAAAGCAATCGCATCGGTTGGCAGGGGATCGACAAGAAACGCTCGATCGATGGCGAGCGAGATGACCTGCTCACGCAATTCATCTGCCGTTCCGAGCGGCATGTAGAGCACGGACATCTTCTGCAGGTCTGGAATGTTCTTCTCGAGATACTTCAATGCATCGCGGATCTGCAGAGACACCAGCCGGCGCAGGCCCTCGCGATGGCGTGCCGCAGCCGCCTCGGGCTCGTCAAACACCTCGATGACCACGGCGCCACCGCGGTCGATCAGCGCCGGAAATCCGACCATCGTCTGGTCACCGCGGCGGACCTCCAGCAATTCGGGCAGCTCTCCGAAGGTCCAGTCGGTGTAGTGCTCCGCTGCGCTGTCGGGTGGGACTGAAGCGCGCCCTGCCGGCGACACAGCAGGTGCCTCGGCAACGCGTTGGGCCCCGGGTTTCCGAGAGACCGACGACGCGGTGTCGGCAGCGATCGGCCTCTCAGGCTGGACGCTCTTCAATTGAGCCAGCGCCTGGAAGGCGGAGCGCGCCTGGCTGCCGAGCTCGGCTTTCAAGGTCGACAGGTTGCGACCCATGCCCAACTGACGCCCGTTCTCGTCGACGACCCTGAAGTTCATGTGCAGGTGTGGCGGCACCTGCTCCAGCTTGAAGTCGGCACGCTTCACGTCGAGTTGCGTCCTGTCGCGGACATGCTTCAGCAAGGCATCGACCAGACTGCCACTGCCCCATCCATGGGCGGCCTCCACAGATGAAATGAAGGCAGCGGCGTACTCCGGCAAAGGCACGAGACGCGAGCGCGGCCGCTGGTGCAGGCTTTTCGCCAACGCCAGCACCTTGTCTTTCAGCATGCCGGGCACCAGCCATTCGCAGCGCTCCTCGCTGACCTGGTTCAACGCGTAGATCGGAACCGTCACCGTCACGCCATCCTTCGCGTCGCCGGGCTCGTGCAGGTAAATCGCGCCGCAATCGACGCCGCCCATCCGCAGGGTCTTGGGGAACGCGGCGGTCGTGATGCCGGCCGCCTCGTGTCGCATCAGCTCGTCACGAGTCAGCATCAGCAGCTTCGGCTGGCGCCTGATCTCGTCGCGGTACCAGCGTTCGAGCGTCGCGCCGCTGCAGACCTCGGCCGGCAACTGCTGATCGTAGAAGGCATGGATCAGTTCATCGTCGACCAGCACGTCCTGACGACGAGACTTGTGCTCCAGCTCCTCGACCTGAGCGATCAGCTTGCGATTGGCTGCGACGAACGGCAGCCGGGTCTCCCAGTCGCCGGCGACCAGCGCCTCCCGGATGAATATCTCCCGCGCCTCGGCCGGATTGACCAGACCAAAGTTCACCCGCCGGTTGTTGTAGACGACGATGCCGTAGAGCGTGGCTCGCTCCAGAGCAATCACCTCGGCAGCCTTCTTCTCCCAGTGCGGCTCCAGCAGTTGGGTCTTGATGACATGGCCGGCGATCTGCGGCAGCCACTGCGGTTCGATCGCCGCGATGCCACGGCCATAGAGTCGCGTCGTTTCGACCAGCTCGGCCGCGACGATCCAGCGGCCCGGCTTCTTAGACAGGTTGATGCCGGGATGGCGGTGGAAGCGGATGCCACGCGCACCGAGGTACCAGTCTTCCTCGTCGCTCTTGACACCGATGTTGCCGAGCAGGCCCGCCAGCAGCGAGAGGTGCAGTTGCTCATAGGTCGCTGGCGACGCATTGAGTCGCCAGCCGTGCTCGGCGACCACGGTCAGCAACTGCGAGTGGATGTCGCGCCATTCGCGCACACGGCGTGGCGAAATGAAGTTTTCGCGCAGCAACTGTTCCTGCTTGCGCGCGCTGAGCTTGTGTTCGCGCTGTTCGGCGGTCAGGCCTGCGCCGCGAGACGCCTCCAGCCATTTCCACAGCTTCAGGTCCCCGAGGAACTCGGAGCGCTCGTCGTCGAACTTCTTGTGCGCCGCGTCGGCCGCCTGCTGCGCTTCGAGCGGACGATCACGCACGTCCTGCACGCTCATCGCGCTGGCGACGATCAGCACTTCGGTGAGCGCCTGTCGATTGCGCGCCTCGAGAATCATCCGGCCGACCCGCGGGTCCAGCGGCAGGCGGGCGAGCTCCTGGCCCATCGGAGTCAACTCGTTCTGATCGTCGACCGCGCCGAGCTCGGCCAGCAACTGGTAGCCATCGGCGATGGCGCGGCGCGGCGGCGGCTCGATGAACGGGAAGTCCTCGACCAGCCCGAGCCCGAGCGCCTTCATCCGCAGGATCACGCCGGCCAGTGACGACCGCATGATTTCCGGGTCGGTGAAACGGGGGCGACCCGCAAAATCCTTCTCGTCGTAGAGCCGGATGCAGATGCCGTTGCTGACCCGACCGCAGCGACCGGCACGCTGATTCGCCGCCGCCTGGCTGGTCGGCTCGATCAGCAGTTGCTCGACCTTGTTGCGGTAGCTGTAGCGCTTGACCCGCGCGGTGCCTGCGTCGATCACGTACTGGATGCCCGGCACCGTCAGCGACGTTTCCGCGACATTGGTGGACAGCACGATGCGGCGTGCGCTGTGCGGCTCGAAGATGCGGTCCTGCTCGGCCTGGCTGAGCCGCGCGAACAGTGGCACCACCTCGACGCCTGGCGGATGGTGGCGGCGCAGGTGGTCGGCCGCATCGCGGATCTCACGCTCGCCAGGCAGGAAGACCAGGACATCGCCACCCGAGCCGGCTCCACCCGACGCCCACAGTTCGTCGACGGCATCGGCAATTGCGTGATTGAGTCCGTACTCTCGGCTGTCCTCGAAGGGTCGCCATCGCTGCTCGACCGGGAAGAGTCGGCCTGAGACCTGAATCACCGGTGCCGGTCCGTTCCTGCCGGCGAAATGCTGTGCAAATCGTTCGGCGTCGATGGTGGCCGAGGTAACGATCACCTTGAGGTCGGGCCGACGCGGCAACAACTGACGCAGGTAGCCGAGCAGGAAGTCGATGTTCAGGCTGCGCTCGTGGGCCTCGTCGATGATCAACGTGTCGTATGCGCGCAGCAGCGGATCGGTTTGGGTTTCGGCCAGCAGGATGCCGTCGGTCATCAGCTTGACGGTGGCTCCGGGAGACAAACGGTCCTGGAACCGGACCTTGTAGCCAACGACTTCGCCGAGCGGCGAATTGAGCTCCTGCGCGATTCGCTTGGCCACGCTCGACGCGGCGATCCGCCGCGGCTGCGTGTGACCGATCAGGCCGCTCCCGCCCGCGCCCCGCCCTCGCCCGAGGGTCAGTGCAATTTTCGGAAGTTGCGTGGTCTTGCCCGAACCGGTCTCGCCGCAGACGATGACCACCTGGTGATCACGGATCGCGGTCGCGATTTCGTCGCGGCGAGCGGAGACGGGCAGCGAATCCGCAAAGGTGATGGGCGGGATGGGGTTCGCAGGGAGCGCGTTCGGACGGGGGGTCGAGCGGACTCGCGGGGCAGACGTCATCGGGCCTTCATGCAAAATCGAACATTATTTCAAAGCGCCGCGATGAGCCTGGTCTTCCCGCACACGTTTGTTCCGTGGTTCCGTTCGGTCGCGCCGTACATCCACGCCCATCGCAGCAAGACCTTCGTGGTCGCCATCGCCGGTGAGCTGATTGCCGCGGGGAAGCTCAGCGCCTTTGCGCAGGACCTCGCGTTGATCCACGCGATGGGCATCAAGGTCGTGCTGGTGCACGGCTTTCGGCCGCAGGTCGAGGAGCAGCTGAAGGCCAAGGGCCATGTCTCGAAGTACAGCCACGGCATGCGCGTCACCGACGCGGTGGCGCTCGATTGCGCGCAAGAGGCAGCGGGCCAGTTGCGCTACGAGATAGAGGCCGCATTCTCGCAAGGCCTGCCGAACACGCCGATGGCCGGCAGCCAGATCCGCGTGGTGTCCGGCAACTTCATCACTGCGAAACCGGTGGGTGTCATTGATGGAGTCGACTTCATCCACACCGGCCTGGTCCGCAGGATCGATGCAGTCGGCATCCGGCAGGCCATCGACTTCGGTGCACTCGTGATGCTGTCTCCGTTCGGTTTCTCGCCGACCGGCGAGGCCTTCAACCTCAGCATGGAAGACGTCGCAGCAAGCACGGCAATTTCATTGCAGGCCGACAAGTTGATTTATCTCACCGAGGTCAGAGGCATACCTCTCGATATCTCGGATCCAAACAGCGCCATAGACCAGGAGCTCGCGCTGGCCGATGCCGAGAAACTGCTGGCCTCGTTGCCGAATCCACAGCAACCCACCGACACCGCGTTTTATCTGCAGCACGCAGTGAAAGCCAGCAAGAGCGGCGTGGACCGAGTGCACATCGTTCCGTTTTCTGTCGACGGTTCGGTTCTCATCGAATCATTCACGCATGATGGTGTGGGCACGATGATCGTCGATGAAAAACTCGAGAGCCTGCGCGAGGCGACGGCCGACGATATAGGCGGCGTGCTGCAACTGATCGAGCCTTTCGAAAACGACGGCACGCTGGTGAAAAGAGACCGAACAGAAATTGAACGGGATATCGATTTCTACACGGTGATTGAACATGACGGCGTGATATTCGGATGTGCGGCGCTATACCCTTATCCAGAAAAGCAGACGGGCGAAATGGCGGCCCTCACGGTGTCGCCCGACGTGCAGGGGCAAGGTGACGGGGAACGCATCCTCAAGCGCATCGAACAGCGCGCGCGTGCCCTCGGTCTCAAGAGCATTTTCGTGTTGACCACACGCACGATGCACTGGTTCATCAAGCGCGGATTCGAGCAGGTTGGGCCGGAATGGCTGCCAGAGGCGCGCCAGAGAAAGTACAACTGGGATCGAAGATCGCAGGTTCTGGTCAAGACGCTGTCCTGATGGCAACGCCCATGCATGACAGCACCACAGTTCGTTGAAACCATCTTTATCGGAGTTAACACATGGCACGCATCGTCACCTGCATCCACTTGAAGAAGGAAGGGGAAGGACTCGACTACGCGCCGTATCCGGGCGACCTCGGCAAGCGCATATACAACGAGGTGAGCAAGGAAGCCTGGCAGTTGTGGTTGAAACACCAGACCATGCTGGTGAACGAAAACCGACTGAATCTGGCTGACCTCCGGGCGCGGCAGTATTTGGCACGTCAAATGGAGAATTTCTTTTTCGGCACCGGTGCCGAGCAGCCGGCCGGTTACGTACCGCCCTCTGCATAACCCGATTCAAGATTTGCATTGCGGACGATGGGAATTTGTCACCGCATGTCGTTTTATGGATTAATTAACAGGTGTTCCGGGGTGAGGGTTTAACCTCCAAGTCGATTTTTGTATACTGCAACCGCTTGTCGTTATTCGACGGTTCATTAATTGACCCAAGAGGAATCCCCATGTCGACATTGAAAGAATTGCTGGACCGCAAGGC
>Ga0116157_10002146_pt1 | contig 19363 bp, 12 predicted proteins | sample AD_UKC048_MetaG_FD_89882 | JGI IMG/M metagenome (GOLD analysis project Ga0116157, IMG submission 89882) | Active sludge microbial communities of municipal wastewater-treating anaerobic digesters from USA - AD_UKC048_MetaG | ecosystem: Engineered > Bioreactor > Anaerobic > Digestate | place: USA...
GTTAAATATGTATTATCTGAAGCACTTTGATAACTTCATAAAGCATTGACAGTATTAATATAGCTTGTTGATACTGTACCACCAGTTATTTGAGTAAATGCTGACGGAGAATAAACTGAATCAACCACAACATTAACACCTAAATAATTTCATGAATGTGTAGTACTTACCGCTGATTCTGAATAAGCTCGAATCAAAATTCTTTTATTGGTTGATTCAATAAAATTCGAAACAGGAGTTGATACTGGCGTATTCGAAGTTGTTGATTGCGCTCAATAACCATCATATACATGCCAAGTATAAGTTCTCATTGTAGTAGTTGTAATACCAACTTTTCTAACATTTAAAGTTCTTCAACCACCGCCTGTACAATAACTATCAGCAGCATTGTCAACATAGCTTGTTGAAGTTCAGTCACATATTTGATAAGTACGACTTAGAGATGAAGATGCACTGTATATGTTTACAGAAACAATAATTTTATTTGCACCATTAGTTTCTACGTTATCAATATATAATTGCTGATCTAATCTTACTGTACCACTAGTCGCAGTATTAACAGTCCAATTAACTCCTGGTGAAGTACTTTCTAAAGCCAGTGTGCCTTTTCATGATCCAGCATTACCAGCTCCAGATACAGTTGAATTGATTGCCGCCTCTGATCCAACATTTAGATAGCCACTTGTCGCCACAAATTGGCCGGCAAAAGCTTTAGCTTGATATGGCAGTTCTCTATCAGCATTTGTGTTTTTAAAAAATCAAAAATTGACTTGTAATGTATTAAATAAAAATATTAAAATAAAAAATATTGTTTTTCATTTCTTTGATAAAAACAAATTTTTAGCAATATATTTAAAATTTTTATAAAATAATTTCATATTTCTAATTAATAATATGTTATTCTATTATATCGTCTATCTGAACCTCTCAAGAATCGCCATCTAACAATCTAAATTGAATTTTTGTATTTTCAATTTCCAAAATATTTACCCCATATTGATTTTCAAAGCTTTGGCCAAAATAATTTTTGCTTCTTATGTTATAACCCATCATTGCTTTACGATCTTCTGATAATCACAAAATTAAATCATCTTGCATAACCACATTGGAATTATCATCTATTTCATCGGAACTTACAATTTTTGTTGCTAGGACTTCTTTATTAGCAAAACTACCATATCAAATTTCAACGCCATCATCAACGCTAACTCGCATCACAAAATATTTATCCTGAATCTTTGTATCTAAAATTTTTCCCTCCTCAAAACGTGATTGCGCATAAGCTAATTTTCATTTGTTAATATTATCAATTTTCTCACTTTCTTTGGCAAAATCAGTTAATTGATATTTTTTATTCAATTGACGTTTTAATGATTTGTTATTTTCTATTTCTATTTCATTATTATTAGCATCTAATAAAGATATTTTTTCTTGGTTTAGTATTATTGAGAAATTAGATCCTTCTGGACTAAATTGTTGATTTTCTCAATTGTCAATATCAAAAATTGGTATTTCAAAATTTTGAAACGTATGTTCAAATGTATCAAAAACAATTAACAAACTATTATTAAATGTTTTTCAAATAATAAATCCGTCATAATTAATAATAAAATTATCGGCTGGAGCTGTTTCATTAAACCCAATTTTTTCACGAATATCATATTTTGAATTAACAAATCATAATTCTCTTTCAAGCACTGGCTTTGACTCATTAGATACTTCAACAGTTGGCAATTCAATTGTTATAGAGCCAGAAGTTTCAATTAAAGGCATTGTTGTCATAGTAGTTTCAGTTGTAGTCATTAATTCTTCTACCGTAGTAGTAGTTGTAGAATCTAAAACTTCTTCTTTAGTAGTAGTGGTTGTTTCTTCTTCTACAGCCCTAGCTACATATGAACGAAAAATAAATTTTTTAATAATATTAAATAATGAAGTCGGCTCTTCGTGATTATTTTCTTCTTGCGTTGTTGTTGTCATAGTAGTTTCAGTTGTAGTCGTTAATTCTTCTACCGTAGTAGTAGTTGTAGAATCTAAAACTTCTTCTTTAGTAGTAGTGGTTGTTTCTTCTTCTTGAACATTGCCCGCCCCCACACCAACCTCTGGTTGCTCAACGAGCGAGGCAGATGGCATTGAATCTTGAATATTGATTACGGTTGTAGTTGTGGTTGTTGTTTCGTTTAGCATATCACCAAACTCTTTTGGAACTTTTTTGATCAATACCGCCATTGATTGCAAGATTTGACCTTTTACTAGTTCTATTTTACCAATTGTAGTTTCATCAATAAAATCTTTATCATTAAATTCTTTCTCTTCATTTTCAACAACAGTAGTGGTAGTTGTTTCTAAATTCTCTTCTTCAATATTAGTTTCTACTGAATTGGTCTCATCTATGGCATTTGTTAATTGTTGTTCTAGTTGATCTTTATCAGTTTCTTTTTGCGGTTCATCGCTTATAATTGTTGTGATAGTATTTTCTTTTTCACTATCATCGATCTCTTCAAACTGAATAGTTGTTGAAGTTGGTCCTTGGGTATTAAGTTCAGCTCCAACCTTTTCATCAATTACAATATTTGTAATACCTTCTTCATTCACCGCTTCAGTTAATTGTTGCTCCACGTCGTTTTTATCTTCATTAGCATGTTCTTCTGGAATATTTGTAATCGTTGATTCCGTTTCATCTAATGATTCCATTAATTGTTGTTCCACGCTAGTTTTTTCAGCTTCAATTGCTGAACTATTTTCTACATTTGTATTTTCAAATTGAACTGATGATGAATCGACACTTAATGGTTCACTTACCGCACCTTCATTTGATGATTCTTCGGCTTTAACAATCAAAAAACCATTTGGAACTATTAAACTAATTCCTAATAAAACGAAAATAAAATAATTGTAAATTTTCTTTTGTTTCATCATATAAAAATCAAATAATATCCATAATAATTTTAACAAAAAGAAAAATAAAAAGCAAGAGAAAACTGATAAATTTAGACAAATTTATCAGTTTTCATTTAAACAACTTAAGATATATTATTTTCCCAACGATTTTCTAATTTTGAGCACCGAATCAGGGTTTAAACTCATCGAATCAATATGATTATCAACTAAAAATTGAGCAAACTTTGGATAATCACTTGGTGCTTGACCACAAATACCAATATATTTATTTCTATTTTTGCATTTTTGAATAACTTGTCTGACTAGCTCTTTAACCGACTCATCATTTTCATTTGAAATATTTTGAATTAAATGATTAGCATCACGGTCAATTCCCAAAGTAAGTTGGGTTAAATCATTTGAGCCGATTGACATACCATCAAATATATCTAAAAACTCATCTGCTAAAATAACATTGGATGGTATTTCACACATCACATAAATCTTGGAATTTTTAATGTTCGATGATTTAATTAATTTTATAACTTTTTCACCTTCGCTAACTGTTCGACAAAACGGTACCATCAATGATAAATTAGTTAATCCAAACTCATCAATAACTTTTTTAATAGCTTTGAGTTCTAGATCAAACGCTGGCTTAAATGATTCATGATAATAACGTGAAGCCCCTCTAAAACCAATCATTGGATTTTCTTCATTAAGTTCGTATTTTTCACCACCAATCAAATTTTTATATTCATTGGTTTTAAAATCTGAAAATCTCAGAATAACTTCTTTTGGATAAAAAGCACTAGCAATTTTACCAACTCCTTCAGCCAATTTATTAATATAAAATTCTTCTTTATTTTTATATCCAAAGGTTAATTCATCAATTTGTTTTTTAATTTCACCTTTTTGCTTTGCATAATCAATCAAAGCCATTGGATGTATCTTAATATGATTAGCTACAATAAATTCTTCTCGAGCCAACCCCACACCATCATTGGGAATATAGCTATTTAAAAAAGCTTGGTTAGGATCACCAATATTCATTGTAATTTTTACTTTGGGTTTAGCTAATTTAGACAAATCAGTTTTTTTAATAATATATTTTAAATCTCCCCCATAAACAATTCCTTTTTCGCCTTCACTACAAACTATTGTTACTATTTGTTTATCTTTCACTAATTTAATAGCGTTATATGCCCCTACAATAGTCGGAAGTCCTAACTCACGTCCTACAATTGCTGCATGGCACGTTCGACTACCACTCTCGGTTACAATTGCTGATGCCATACGCATTATTGGAACTCAATCTGGATCAGTCATGTGAGTAATTAAAACATCCCCTTTTTTAAATTTAGCAATATCTTTTATATCTTTAATCACACTGGCTTTACCTTTGCCAATTTTATTCCCCACACTTAAACCAGCTACGATTTCTTTTCTTTTTCCTTTCTCTTCAAAAATATACTCCTCTAAAACTTGTATATCTTTTCTACTTTGAACCGTTTCTGGTCTCGCTTGGACAATATATAGTTTTTTATCTTTCCCATCTTTAGCTCATTCAATATCCATCGGTTTTCCATAATGATTTTCAATCATCAAAGAGTACCTAGCTAATTCTAAAACTTCATCATCGTTTAAAGTAAACTTTTCTTGTTTTTCTTTTGATGTTTTTAAATTTTTAACTTCATTTACTTTACTACCGTAAACCATAGTTAATTCTTTTCTACCTAATCTTTTCTCAAGCAAAGGCTTAAATCCTTGAGCTAAAGTTTTTTCAAAAACATAAAATTGATCGCTTTCTACCCTACCTTTAACAATATTTTCTCCTAAACCATAACTTGAATTAATTAATACTACATCTGAAAATCCTGTTTCGGTATCGCAAGAAAACATAACGCCAGAACAAGATAAATCAGATCTGATCATTTTTTGTACTCCCACCGATAATGCTACATCTGAATATTTCATCTTTAAATTATCTCGATAAGCAATAGCTCTTTCAGTAAATAAAGAGGCAATACATTGTTTTATCGCATATAACAAATTCTTTTCTCCTGAAACATTTAAAAATGATTCATGTTGTCCTGCAAAACTAGCTTCGTTTGAATCTTCTGATGTAGCTGAAGATCTAACGGCTACTGGCAAATCTTTAGTTTTATATTTCTTACACAATCATATATAATTATTAATTATTTCTTCTTTAAATAATTTGGGGAATTCAGTTTTTAAAATTAACTCTCTAATTTTCTTAGCTCTTTTTTGTAAATCAGAAATATTATTAACATTAATATCTTTTGCAATTTCTTTTATTTTATTTTCAATTCCTGTTTGTTTTAAGAAATAAAAATAAGATTCACTTGTAGTAGCAAAACCATCAGGAATATTTAAACCCGAAACTACTCGTGGTGAATAACCACCTTCATCTCCAAAATTTTGATTATCAAAACCTTCATTAAATAAAATTTCTTTTAATTTTCAGTAAATATCATCGGCTTTATTAAGCGAATCTTTATAATTCTGATCTTTAATATATATCATAAATTCCTGAATAGCTGGTTTATCAATTCCTAATTTTTCTTCTCCTCGTAAAGCATGCAATCCACCATTAAAAACATTCATTAAGAATGCTACTTTATCTTTTTTCTTGTCATCATAATTATATATTTCTTGAATATATTCATAAAGTTCTAAATTTTTCTTTTGGGCAGAAACTTTTGCTATTGCTAATGATACTGCTAAAGTAGTATTACCGCCTCATTTATCCAAATTAGCCATTAATATTTCATCAATTATTTTTTGATCAAAAACATTAATTTGTTTTTTAATTAAAGTATCTTGAATTTCTAAAATATTCCTTAGAGCTATTTCAGTTGTAACTACTGGTGCTTCACCCTTACCTGTTGATTTGCCAGCTGGCACCATTGATCAATCACCAATAAAACCATCATCTAAAACAATTCTCGCTTTTATAGTTGATTTATTTCTTGAATCAAAAGTTTCATAAGCTTCAATTTCTTTAATTAAATAATTATTTCTAACTAAATCTTTTTTAATTAAACTATTGCCTGTCATATCTTCTGGTTTTGAAATATCAAGCAAATCTAAGACAGTTACTGCAACATCAGCTAATTTACCATCATTTGTTAAATCGTAGCCAACAAACTTATTATAAAAATCAGCTAAAATAAATGGTACTGGATTAGTTGAATGTGATGTTAATTTGTCTAATCGTTTTTCATCTTCCTCCTCAGCATTACCATGATCCGCCATTATCATTAGCGTATAACCTAATTCTTTAGCTTTATCAATAATTTTTCCTAAATTTTGATCAACTGCCTCCACCGCTTTAACTGTTGCTTTAAAATTACCAGTATGACCAACCATATCAGGATTAGCAAAATTTAATACAAAAAAATCTTGATTTGACATTTCATTCAATAATTTTTCCGTAACAATACTTGATGACATTTCTGGTTTTTGATCATAAGTTTTAACATCTTTTGGCGAATCAACTAAAATACGTGTTTCATTTTTTAATAATTTTTCATTACCACCATTAAAAAAATAAGTAACGTGAGCATACTTCTCAGTTTCTGCAATTTTCAATTGTTTTATATTATTTTTTGATAAAATATCTGACAAGGTATTTTCTATTTTTAATCTTGAAAAAGCTACACTAATATTTTTATTATTGGCAAACTTTTCATCATATTCTGTCAAACAAACTCATTTGATATTCTTAAATTTTAAAGTATTAAATTCTTTAAATTTTTCATCCATAAAAGCCGATGTAATTTGTCTTGCTCTATCAGCTCTAAAATTAAAAAATATCACCACATCATTTTCATTAACTAATACTTCCTCTTTATCTTTAGTCGCTATAGTTGGTTTTATAAATTCATCTGTTATCTTATTTGCATAGGAGTGCTCTAGCGCATGTTTCCATCCCGGCATTACTTCACCATCGCCTTTAGTTAATAAATTATAGAATAATTTAGTTCGATCTCAATTTTTATCACGATCCATAGCATAATATCTTCCACATACCGTTACAATTTTCCCAACTGTATTATTAATTTTATTTTCAATTTTAGATATTCAATCCTTAGCACTTACTGGCGAAGAATCCCTGCCATCAGTAATCACATGTAATAATACGTCATTAAAATTTTCTTGTTGTGCTAAATCTAAAATAGCAAATAAATGATTTAATGATGAATGCACCACTGCATTAGAAACAAGGCCCATTATATGAACTTTAGAATTATTCGTTTTAGCATGTAAAAAAGCATTTTTTAAAACTTTATTATCAAAAAAACTTTGATCTAAAATATTATTATCAATCCTAACTACATCTTGTTCTACTATTCTTCCAGCTCCGATATTTAAATGCCCTACTTCAGAATTACCCATTTCGTTTCCTGGTAATCCAACTGACATTCCTGATGCTTTTAATTTTGTATGTTTAAAATTATTTCATAAATAATCAAAATTAGGAGTATTGGCTGCCTTAATAGCATTTCCTTCTAATTCATCTCTTAAACCTCAACCATCTAAAATAATTAAACCCATCGGTATTTTTTTCTTCTTAAAAGTATCTCTTTTTTCCATATAATCCATTCTCAAATATTTGACTCTCCTTACATCTTCATTATCTAAACAATCAGGACTTTGATGAGGTGATCCAGTTTTTAAACCAAAAGCAGCTGTACTATAAGCAATATCAGCAATCGTAGTATCTAATGTTTCCCCTGAACGATGAGAAACTACTCATGAAAACTTATTTGATTCAGCTAATTTTATAGCTTCAATAGCTGATGATAACGTTCCAATTTGATTTGGTTTTATTAAAATAGAATTTGCTGCTTTTAAGTCAATCCCTTTTTTCAATAATTTAGTATTGGTCACAAAAATATCATCTCCAATTAAAGTAATTTTAGTTCCTAATTCTTTCTGTAACTTTTGTCATCCCGATCAATCATCTTCGGCCAATCCATCTTCAATTGATATAATAGGATATTTTTGAATTAATTTTTTATAATATTCAATCATTTCTTCACTAGTATATTCAGCTATCCCCATTTTATATTTTCCATCTTCATAAAAAGACGAAGCCGCTGAATCCAAAGATATAAAAACATCTTTGCCCGGAATATATCCTGCTTCAGTAATCGCCTTAATAATTAATTGAATAACTTTTTCAGGATCATTTATCTTTCTAATAGATAAATTTTTTATCATTTCTCCCAATGATGCATTTTTACCGCCAACATTTAAAACATCTTTCATCTGTACTTCACTAAACTTTTTTACCAAATCCATATTAAAAATTTAAATAAATTATTATCTTTTTATATACATATTTTAATATATTTTTATCAAAAAAACAAGTAATCAAAAAACACACATTAGTGTGTGTTTTTTATATTAATATATCAATAATTTTATGTTTGGTAGTTTTGCCAATTCTGATTTCTATATTATTTTTAGGCACTTTAAAGTATTTTGATAATTGATTTATAACATCATCATTCGCTTTATTATCCTTTGCTTCTTTAAGGGTTCTAATTACAAAATGATTTTCAGAAATTTTTTCTATTCCCGATTTATTACTTTTCAGTTTAATATCTGCTAGTATTTTCATATTAAAAATTGTTTAACATAAAAGATGAAACTATAGCAGCTGTTTCGGCTCTTAAAATACTTGATCCTAAATTCATAACCAAAAACCCATTTTGTTCAGCCAAAAATACTTCATCTGTTAGAAACCCGCCTTCAGGACCAATAAATAAATTAATCTTTTTATTTATATTTTTAATATCTTTTAAAACTTCATTTATTTTTTTACCATCACGATCACATAAAATATTTAAATCATTATTCCATATTTTTTTTAATAATCCTGTTTTAAAATCAACTATATCATTTAATATAACTTTGCCTGATTGTTCCGATTGTTCAATGGCTTCCTTCATAATCTTATTTAAACGAACATAATTTAAATTAGTTTTAATTGTTCTTTGAAAAATTATTGGTGTAATCTCTAAAATCCCTATTTCTACAGCTTTCTCTACTACTAATTCAAAATTACTATTTTTTAATATTGAACAACATAAATTAATTTTATTATTAGATATATTATCTACAATATCTAAACTAATTAATTTTACTTGAATAAACTCATTCGATATATTTAATATCTCTGTTAATGCTTCTTTTTTATCAAGATCAATCAAAACTATTCTTTCCCCTTTTCTTAACTTTAAAACATTTTTGATTTGGTTAATCAATTCTTTATCTTGGATCATTAATAAGTCGTCGTTAAAACGAAATTCATAAATAAATCTATGAATTTTCATATGTATTATTCTAAAATTTTTTTAATCTCTTCTTGATATTTTCCAGCTAGTTTTTGTGCCACTTGCATTTGATTCAAACCGCCTTTCATCTCACTTTGCATATCTTCGGCTAATTTTTTGAAAAATTCTGGATTTTTTACAATTGCATTCACAATCTTATCTTGCTTGTCTTTAGGCAAATTCAATTTTTTCAATTGTGCCATTAACATTTGTCTCAATATAAATTCTTGGAGCATAATTATCTATTTATTTTATTTATAATATCATCATTTTATCATAAAAAAAGCATTTTCACAACAATTTGATAAAAACCTAAAAATATATTATACTAAAGCTAATAATAATGAATCATTATGTATATAATTGAAGCTATCCCAATACAACATTTACCGAAAAATGTTTCTCAAATCTTAAGCTATTATCATAAAACATCCTTGGAAAAAGGCGCTATTATTGAAATATCAGTTCAAACAAAAAAAATCTGAGCTTTAGTTCTTTCTTCAACACCAATTGAAAATGTAAAAGGTAATTTAAAATCAAATACTTATACTTTAAAAAAAATAAATAAAGTTATATTATCTGAACCCGTAGTTGATAAAACCTTTTGAACTATTGCTAAATTTATTAGTAGTTATTATTTTGATGATTTAACCCGTGTTATTAAACTTCTTTTACCTAATAATCTATCTTCTTTAATTAAATATTTAAATAAGCATATTTTAAATAATGAATCATCTGAATTAATTATTAATCTAGAAATAAATAAAATATTTGATCAAACATTTTATCAAAATATTATTAATACTTTTAATAACAAAAAAAGCATTTTACTTGCCTTCCCTACTGAAGCTGAATTAAATTTTTATTATGATCATTTACAATCAATTTTTAACGAAGATCATTTTGTCGTTTTAAATAAAAAAATAACTATTAAAAATTTAAATTATTGATATTCTCAATTATTAAATAACAAACCAAAAATTGTTTTAGGCCTTCGTAAAACCCTTGGTTTCCCTTTAAATAATTTAGGCTTAATATATATTTTCAATAGTCAATCTGAAAACTATAAATCTTGAGATATGCGCCCCTATCTCAATTATGAAACTGTCCTTACCTGATTTTCAAAAAAGAATAATATTCCAATATATTTTCAAAAAAATCAATTGTATCAAAATTTAACAAAAAAATTAAATCTTAATATTAATCTTTTTGATACCGTTTTAATAAAAAACGAACCCAGAGTTCAAATTATCATCAATCAAAACTATAACAAAACTGATTTACTTGGCTATTCCATAAAACAAGATATTTTTAAATTTATTAATAATCAGCATAAATGATTAATTTTTCTAAATAAAAAAGGTTTTTGGAATGGTGTTATGTGCCAAAAATGTAAAACCATACTCTATTGCCCCAAATGCAATAAACCGTTAACATACTTTAAAACAAAAAAAGAAAACTATTTAAAATGCAGTTTATGTAATGAAAAATTACCAATTATTACTACTTGCCCCAAATGCAAATCAAAAGATTTTATCCCTACCAATCTAGGAATTGACAAATTAGAACAAAATATATTATCTTTATTAAAAGAAAAACATATACCAATCTTTAATATCCAAGCCGAAAACACCGATATTGAAATTGAAAACAATATAAATAATTTTATTAAAAATCCAAATGGAATTTTAATTGGTACTAGTATTGTTTTAAGACCCCAGATTAATAAAATCGATAATGTTGCTATTTTAAACATTGATAATTTATTTAGCATTCCTGATTTTAAAACTGAAGAAAAAATTCTAAATCTTCTTTGAAATTTAAAATCAATAGCTATAAAAAATATATATATTAAAACTAATTTAAAAAACAATAATATATTTCAAACTATCAAAAACAATACTTTTAATGAATTTTGAAATGACGAGTTAATACTTCGTAAAAAATATTCTCTTCCGCCATTTTCTCAAATTATTAATATTGAATATCGTCACAAAGATCAAAATATAGCCAAAGAAACTATAGAACTATATTCCAATAAAATTAAACGTACTATTGAAAAAAATAATTTAAATGATAAATTTATATTAACTCCTATTTCTCCTAATTTCCATGAAAAAATTGATAATCAATATTATTGAAATTTCAAAATAAAAATGAAACTTGCTAAACCTGCTTTAATTGAAATAAACGATATTAAAATGCGTAATCAAATATTAAATATATTAACATCTGATTTTTACATTGATGTTGATCCAATATAAATAAAAAATATGAAAAATTTAAAACAAACTGATAAAGAAATTTATCAATTATATAAAAAAGAATTAAAATGCCAACAAGAAACATTAAGTTTAATCCCTTCAGAAAATATCATTTCTAAACCAATAAAAGAAGTCATCGGTTCCAATTTAAGTAATAAATATGCTGAAGGCTACCCCAACAAAAGATATTATCAAGGTATGGAATTTATAGATCAAATTGAAACATTAGCCTGCAATCGTGCTCAACAATTGTTTAAAGTGCCTTATGCTAATGTTCAACCCTATTCAGGATCAATCGCTAATTTAGAAGTTTATTTATCGCTTATTAACTCTAATGATAAAATCATGGGTCTTGATTTATCTAGTGGTGGGCATTTAACTCATGGTAGTCCCTCTTCTTTTACTAGCAAAATATTTAAATCCGTAAATTATAATGTAGATAAAAACGGTGAATTAAATTATACCAATCTTGAAAAATTAATTTTAAAAGAAAAACCAAAAATAATCATTGCGGGCATTACCGCTTATTCTAAAATATTAAATTGAGAAAAATTTGCTAAAATTGCTAAAAAAGTAAATGCTTATTTAGTTGCTGATATATCACATATCGCTGGCTTAGTTGTAACTAATACTTATCCATCACCAGTTCCTTATGCCGATATTATTACCACTACCACTCATAAAACCCTTAGAGGGCCTCGCGGTGCCATTATTATGGTAACTAATAAAGGTTTAAAACATGATCCTACATTAATAGATAAAATTAAAAAAACTGTTTTCCCTGGAATTCAAGGTGGTCCTCACATAAACATCATCGCCGGTATTGCTGTTGCCTTAAAAGAAGCAAACAGTAAACAGTTTAAAACTTACGCAAAACAAATTATAAAAAATACTAAAATATTATCTCAAGAACTTACTAAATATAATTTTAAAATTATAAATAGCACTACGGATTGCCACTTGTTTTTAATTGATTTAAAAAACAAAAATATTATTGGTAATTTAGCCGCCGAAGCTTTAGAATTTGTTAATATTGTTATTAATAAAAATTCTATTCCCTTTGATCCTAATCCACCATTTTATCCTTCTGGCATTAGACTTGGTACTCCATGTATTACAACTAGAGGTTTAAAAGAAAAAGATATGAAATTATTAGCTAAATTAATTAACCAAACAATTGAAATTATAAAACAAGAAAAAGAAAATCTCAAAATTACTTTTGAGCAAGAAAAGAAAAAAGAGATTAGGTTACAAATTATTTCAAATTCAAAAACAAAATTATTACCAATAAAAAAACAAGTAATTAAAATTGCTAAAAAATACCCTGTCAATTAAAAATCTCCGCTTAAAGCGGAGATTTTTAATTATCATTTATATTTTCTTGTGCTACATTTTCCTGCACCGTAGTTTCTTGAAAAACAATTTTACGAATAATATTTGAAACCTTATTTAGCTGGTTTTTAGCCGCGATATGTATTTCATTAACTCCTGGATCTAATATCATCATATATTCAAAATATCCGTATTTATCAAATAAAATTGGCTGACCATTAATAGTCAAAAATTTAGTTCTTAACACTCTTCCTTGAATATTTATAGTTGTATTGGTATAAGACGTTTCTTCTTTGGGATTTATCATTTCAACTGAAGGTGGCAATAACATTAAAGAAGCCTGCCTAACTACAAAAACAATTATTAAAATACCCAAAATTAGCATCAAAATTTTATTAAAATCAAAATTCTTTGATTTTAATTTTTTTAAAGCATCGTCAATATTAGTAACTTTGCCAATATTAAATTTATCAGATCTATTTTCATAAAAATATTTATCAAAATTATTTAATACTTCTTGACCATCTAATTCTACATATTGACAATATTTTGAAATAATACCCCTAATATATATTTTTGGAGGTAATTTTTCAAATCTTTCATTTTCTAAATCATCTAAAATTGATTTTTTAATTTTAGTTAAACTTTCCAATTTTTCTAAAGTAATGCCTTTTTCTTCACGATGTTTTCGTAAGAAATCACCAAAACTAAAAACTTTTTGTTTACTATCTTTTTCTAACATATCTTTAATTTATCTTTTAATTAAAATTCTCTTCATCAATATTTTCTTCTGGTAATTGAATTGGATTTTCGCTTTGTATAAAAACTTCTCTAGGTTTTGATCCGTTAGACGGACCGACAATACCCCTTTCTTCCATTAAATCAATAATTTTAGCAGCTCTTCCATAACCAAGCCCTAATCTACGTTGCAAAAGAGATGTTGATGCCTTTTGATATTGTTTTACCAATTCAACTGCTTCAGAATATTTTTCATCTTCATCTTCAGCATATTTTGTAAAATCAATCATACCTCCACCGCTGGAAGTTACTTCGCTATGGTCACTACTAATTCCTTTATGGACTTCAAAATTTATTGCTTCTATCATTGCCACGTCTTGATCTTTAACAAAATCAACCACTGATTTTATTTCTGAATCAGAAACAAACGATCCTTGTAATCTTCTCGGTCTGCCGTTTTCGGGTGTGATAAACATTAAATCTCCATTTCCTAATAATTTTTCAGCTCCACTTGTATCTAAAACTGTACGCGAATCAATCTGAGAAGCTACTTGAAAAGAAATACGTGAAGTGATATTGGCTTTTATTAAACCAGTAATAACTTCCACTGATGGTCTTTGGGTTGATATTACTAAATGAATTCCTACGGCTCTAGCTAATTGAGCAATACGTACAATAGCTGCTTCCAAATCGCGTCCATAACACATCATTAAATCAGCCAATTCATCAACTACAATAACAATATATGGCATTATTTCTTTTCCTTCTTTTCTCATTAATTTATTATATCCTTTAACATCAAAAACTTTTTTAATTTGCAATTCTTCTAATCTAGCTTCCATTGTTGATATTGCTCAACGCAAAGCCGGTAACGCTTTTTTGTTATCGGTTATAACTGGAGTAATTAAATGCGGAATACCTTCATAATGTGATAGTTCTACTCTCTTAGGATCAATCATAATAAACTTTAACTGATCTGGTGAATTACGATATAACATTGACATAATAAATGAATGAATACCAACTGATTTTCCAGTACCCGTAGCACCAGCAATTAACATATGTGGCATCTTTGATAAATTAGCATAAATTGGTTCATTCGCTACATTTCTACCAACTGGAAATAGCAAAGCTTCTTCTGATTTTTGAAAATCTTCAGTTGATAATAAGTTTCTTAATCTTACTGTCGCTACTGCTTTATTTGGTACTTCAATACCAACCAATGATTTACCAGGTATTGGTGCTTCAATTCTTATTGGATGAGCTGCTAATGCCAAGGCTAAGTCATTATGTAATGCTGTAATTTTTGCAAGTTTTGTACCTTCTGCTGGTTTTAAAGTATATTGAGTAACTGTTGGCCCAATACATACATCACACATTTCAACATTAACTCCAAAATTTTCTAAAGTTCGCTGAATAATATTAGCATTAGCTCGAACATCACCAACCGTTGGTTTACCTGTTTGGTTCTCTAATAAATCTAATGGTGGTAATTTATAATTTTCAATTTTCTTTTTATTTAATAATTCAACTTCTTTAGCTTTTTCTTGTTCGCCATTCAAAATATTGACTTCTGCCTTTTCAACTGGTTTTTTATCTTGTATTTTATTTTCTGGGTTTTCTTTCCTTAAATCAATTTTAGTTTCATTTATTTCTTCATTTTCGCCTTTAATTATAATATCTTTTTTGCCTTTCTTTCTAAATAATTTCATAAGTAAAAGTAAAATATTCAAATTTAATTGTGCATCAGTTGCAATAATAACTCCTGATACGAATATACTTAATAAAATTATAAAACCAGCATAAATACCAAATAATTTTTCAATTGCACCAAAAAACTTACCAAAATATCCACCTAACATTGGGCTCATTAAATCAATCATACCTAAAAACCCAAAAACTGACATACATAAACCAATAATTGTAAACCCATAATGAGGATTTTTTTCTTTTCTTGATCTTAATAAATGAATTGCCATAACTAAAAAACACAAAGGAATTAAATAATAACCAATACCAAATAATTTATAAAAAACTTTAAAAATTAAACTACCTGCTACACCTGCTTTTGCAAAAGCGCTTAAAGAAAAAACGATCATTAAGCATATCATAAAAATAGAAGCAATTCCCCTTTTCACTTCACTTTTTAATGAATCAAAAGGACTAATTAAATTCAATGCCATTTGCTTGTCTTCGTGCTCTTTATTTTTATTATTTTTCATATTTTTATTTTTTGTATTAGCCATTATATATACGTTTACCAATATTTTTACTAATTACTATTCTAACAAAGTTTTACTAAAATAACAATAATTAACCACCAATTAACAATTGAGTAATTAAAGCTGTTAAATATTGAATTGGCCCAAAACCATATAATATTATTAACATTAAAAACATAAAACCAAATTGAGTTAATGTTTTTTCTAAATTTTCATTTTTTATTAAATAAAATAATATTTTAGATCCATCCAATGGAGGTATTGGGACTAAATTAAATACCATTCATAAAACATTTAAATAAACGATGGAAATTAAAACACTTAAAATTGAATTAGAAAAATTAAAAACAAAATTAAATCTAATTATTAATGCTACTACTCCAGCTAATAAAAAATTGGCCAATGGTCCAAATAAAGATACTATTGCCATATCTCTTTTAGGATTTTTTAAATTATATGGATTTACTGGTACTGGCTTAGCTCAACCAAAAACAATTGGTCTTGAATTAGTCATCTTTGCAAACATAACCATCATAACCGGCACTAAAATAGTACCAATCATATCAATATGCTTTAAAGGGTTTAAACTTAATCTTCCATATTGCTCGGCCGTATTATCACCTAACATTTTAGCTGCATGTCCATGAGAAACTTCATGCAATACTATTGAAAAAAATATAATTGTAAAATTTAAAATTAAATCCATAATAAATGTTTATTTTTTTAAAAAAATATGCTAAATTACTTTTTAGAAGCTATAATATATATATTACGCTTTTTATTATTTTTATCAAGTGTATAACCACTTTTTTCAATTTGAAAACCAACTTGCTTAAATAATAATTTTAATTCTTTTAAAGAAAAAGCGTGTACATATCTATTCCCTAAATTTTGAGTATGACTTACTTTAAAAGGAATTAATAAATCATTAGAATCCATTTTAGAAATTCCAAAAAAAACCTTGATATTATTTAAAATATTATTTACGCTTCGGTAATAACTTGAACCAGATTTAACTAATCATACTGTTAAAATTAATTTACCATCTTTTTTCAAAGTTCTTAGACATTCTTTTAGAAATTGAATCCGATAAACTTTTGATGGTATATGTTGAAGCACTGCAATTGATATAATTCTATCAAACTCATCATCTATAAAAGGTAAATTTAAAGCATCAGCTTTTCAAAACTTTTGTTTATACTCGGGATATTGTTTTTGAGCTTCAAGTAAAAGTTTTTCACTATTATCAACTCCAATATATTCAATCTTTTTATTTTTTAAAAAATTCAATAATCTTCCATTGCCACAACCCAAATCTAGTATCTTTTGATGATTTTCTATATATTGGTTTAAAAAATTCAAATCGCTTCAAAAACCCTGTCGAGTTTTTGAAAATTCAAAAGCAATTTTATCGTAAACTTCTTGACTATACTTTAATAAATAATCTGCATAATCTTTTTTCATAATGAATCCTGAAATTGTTATTAAAAATTTGATTAAATACAATCCTAAAACAAAAAATGATATTGAAATCTTTAAACATAAATTATGTAAAGAGTATAAGCTTAATGTAATTTATAATAGTGAACTATTATCATTTTACCAAATTTTGATAAAAAATCAAACTATAAAACCATTACCAAAACTAGAAAAACTCCTTATTGGTAAAAATACCAGATCTTTATCTGGTGTTTCCGTTATCACCATATCTAGCAAACCTTATCCTTGTCCTGGCAAATGTCTTTACTGCCCAACACAAAAATCAGTTCCTAAAAGTTATTTAGATAATGAACCAGCTATTTTAAGAGCTATCCGTCACAATTACGATCCCAAAAAACAAATTGAAGAACGTATTAAAGTATTAAATTTAAATGGTCACCCTACTGATAAATTAGAAATTATTGTTATCGGCGGTACATTTTCTTTTTTCAATAAACAGTATCAAACTCAATTCATCAAAAAAGTCTTTGATACTTGTAATCAAAAAATGACAAAAACGTTAGCTGAATCACAAAAACTTAATGAAAAATCAAAAAACCGTATTATTGGTTTAACTATTGAAACTCGTCCTGATTTTATTAATAACCAAGAAATAAAACATCTACGTAAACTAGGTGTTACTCGTATTGAGCTTGGAGTTCAAAGTATATATAATGATATTTTAAAATTAAACAAAAGAGGCCATCCAATTGAAACTACCATAAAAGCTACTAAACTTTTAAAAGATGCTGGTTTTAAAATCTGTTACCATATGATGCCTAATCTTTATGGTTCAAATCCAAAAAAAGATTTAGAAATGTTTAAAGTATTATTTACCAATCAAAATTTCCAACCCGACATGTTAAAAATTTATCCTTGTATGGTTATGAAAGAGGCAGAGCTATATAAAATTTATAAACAAGGGCTACATAAAGCATACAATTACAAAACATTATTAAAATTATTAAAAAATATTTTAATAATTCTTCCTCCGTATGTTAGGGTTCAAAGACTAATTCGTGATATTCCTTCTCAAAGTGTTATTGATGGTGTTAAAACGTCAAATCTTCGTGAAATCGTTGAAAAAGAATTAAAAAATGAAAATAAAAAAATATGAGAAATTCGTTTTCGAGAAATTAAAGATGAATGAAAACAAAATACAAAGTTAAAAATATTTCGTATTGACTACCAAGCTAGCGATGGTCACGAAATATTTTTAAGTTTTGAAGATATTAATCAGAATAAACTAAATAGTTTATTACGTCTTCGCATTCCATCTCAAACTAAACCAATATTTGATATTTTAAATGATTCGGCTATTATTCGTGAAGTTCATACCTACGGAAAACAGATAAAAATATCAAAAGCAGGATCCAGCGCTCAACATCAAGGTCTTGGTAAACAATTAATTCAAAAAGCTGAAACTATTGTAAAAAATGAATTTCATTTAAATAAAATAGCTGTTATTTCTGGAATAGGTGTTAGAGAATATTATAAAAAACTTGGATACGCATTAAAAGACACCTACATGATAAAAAAACTTGGTATTTAACCAAGTTTTTAATTTCTAACACAACGAAAACCAACAACAAAATTAGTATGTGTTGAATCAAAACGAGTATATAATGTATAAACACCTGTATAAGAACCATAATCCCAATTACGACCACGAAATAATATCCTATTAGGGTTGGCAGAACCACCATCATACATATACATACGTCCTACCCCTTGCGATGAAGTTCAATTTGCATTCGTCGGTTTTATAAGATCTGCCGATAAATCACCATAACCAACAAGTTCTGTAAACTCTGGAACTTTTAATGTACCGTCGTTTGTAATTGTATTGGGTTGATTTTGCAATAAAGTATCATTTATATCCATCATAACATGCTCCGTAAGATTTCCTGCAAAATCATATATTATTTCATTATTAGATAATATTAATTTTGCACGATTATTTCTTAAAATTCCTTTATCTGCTGGATATATACCAGAATACCCTCTATTTATATCCCCGGAATTACCATTAAATAAAAATCCAGTACCTATAATTCCTGAAGTTCAATTAGAAGGTTGTTGA
>Ga0116157_10002153_pt1 | contig 19326 bp, 16 predicted proteins | sample AD_UKC048_MetaG_FD_89882 | JGI IMG/M metagenome (GOLD analysis project Ga0116157, IMG submission 89882) | Active sludge microbial communities of municipal wastewater-treating anaerobic digesters from USA - AD_UKC048_MetaG | ecosystem: Engineered > Bioreactor > Anaerobic > Digestate | place: USA...
AAGTCATCGTTTTGTTGCCATTAACTGCGCCTCAATTCCCGAAAACCTTATCGAAAGCGAACTCTTTGGCTACGAAAAAGGCGCATTTACCGGCGCTAACAAGCAAACCTTGGGGAAAGTTGAGACCGCCAATGAAGGCACCTTATTTCTCGATGAAATCGGCGATATGCCGCTAAATTTGCAAGCCAAACTGCTGCGATTTTTACAAGAGCGTGTAATTGAGCGCGTAGGCGGGCGCAATGAGATACCCGTTGATGTGCGCGTTGTCTGTGCTACCAATAAAGACCTGCAAAAGATGGTTAATGAAGGCACCTTCCGCGAAGATTTGTTCTATCGCATCTGCGAAATGACCGTCGAGATTCCACCTTTGCGCGCGCGCCAAGGCGACAAAGCACTACTTGCACGCCACTTCCAACTTAAATTTACCAAAGAACACAGCCAAAGCATCGCCGGCCTCACGCCAGACGCCATAGCTGCGGTGGAAGGCTACAGCTGGCCAGGGAACATTCGCGAAATGGAGAATAAAGTGAAGCGCGCCGTCATTATGGCCGAGGGCAAATACCTTACCCGCGAAGATCTTGGCCTCGCTGAAGCCGGCGAACTCTCGCTCAACCTGCGCCATGTTCGCCAAGAAGCAGAGAAAAATGCAATTTTGCGTGCGCTCAGCATGACCGATAGCAATGTTTCCGCTGCAGCCAAACTACTTGGTATCACCCGCCCCACCTTTTATGACCTCATCAAAAAATACGAAATGCCCGCCAATCACACCCACCATGCAGATGAGGACTGATTAACACTTTTTGAATAAAATCGCGGCACATAAATTAACTTATAACAAAACATGCTATAACCTGCACAACTTGGCAGAACTAGACATCACAGATTTCGAGCAACACATCGATAAATAAGAATTCTGCCCTAATAATTTCAACAAAATAGATTTATTGGTGCTACAAATAGATTAAATGGAGGCCGATTCTCTCAGGCCTATTTGATCTAACCGTAGCCCCATGCAGTAGGTAGTGTTAATGATTAGCTTCCCCTTCCCACGAACTTCCACATTTTTAGCAGTGCTGGCCATGTCAATCTTAAGTGCATGCGGTGGCGGTGGCGGTGGCTCTACAGATGGTGGAAGTGGCTTTACTGCCAGCAATACCAATACCAAACCGCAAACTTCTTCCACAGTAAGCAGCGCATCATCCGTAAAAAGCCTCAGTAGCGCTTCTAGCTTGTCATCAGCGACCTTGTCTAGTGCATCTTCAGCCTCATCAAAATCAGGCACAGTCATTGACACAATAGCGCCAATGACACCTAACGGTTTGGTTTCGGAAATGACGCTGGCTGACAGGGTCATGCTAAGTTGGAATCCGTCGTCCGATAATGTCAAAACAACTTCGTATAAAATTTATCGTGACCAAGCTCAAATAGATATGATATTCGCATCTGACACCACCTACTATGACTTTGATGTGGCAGGTGGAAAAACCTACACCTACAGTGTTAGCGCCGGGGATGCAGTGGGTAACTGGTCCGCACTCAGCAATCTAACAGTAAATACACCCAATATTATCGTCACTTCTAGCGCATCAAGCTCGGTGACTTCGCAGAGCTCTTCGATTAGCTCTGCTCAAACAAGCTCCATTGGATCTTCGACGAGTTCGGTACGATCTTCGACGAGCTCCGTACAAATAAGCTCGACAGCCAGCTCACTTGCGCAGTCCTCAGCTGCTGCAGACACCACAATCCCAGCCCAGCCCTCCCAAGTAACCAAGCTGAATGCTTTTAGCACCCAAGTAGATATTAGCTGGACTGCAGCAACAGACAATATTGGCGTAACGGCCTATCGGGTTTATCGTGATGGGGCTCTGCTCGGTACACTCACCAGCAGCACACTAAGCTACTCAGATAAAACTGTATCACCCGATATGAGCTACTGGTATGGGGTTAGTGCAGGTGACGCAGCGGGCAATTGGTCAGCACAAAAATTACTCAACGTAACCACTCCAGCATCCCTTGTCTCAGGTAATGTTAACTTAAAATGGCTGCCCCCATCACAACGAGAGAATGGTGCTGCATTAACCTTCACAGAAATTGGGGGATATGAAATTCGCTACAGAGCTATTACCGAGAACACTTACAAATATACCTCTATAGCCAACACTCAAACACAAACATCATTGAGCAATTTAGTTGGCGACTATGTCTTTGAAATAGCAGTGTTTGATACAAACGGCCTTTATAGCAACTTTGTAGCGATTAACCCTCAATAGCCGGCCCACAGCCGCGCGTTGGCAACCAAGATGATTCTTGGCAACCGAGGGAGGAAACGTATAGAATTCGCGCACTCAAGCTCAGGAGCAGTGCGGAATGGATATGGCCTCCACCGAAAACAGGCAAAAAACACATCGCAATTGGCTGCTTCTCACCCAGCTCACAGCCCTATTTTTGATATTTGGTGTTCTCTTTCAATCATCTCTAGAACCGCTGTTCGCTCGCTGGATCAAATGGGATCAAGAGCTCTCCCACGGCATCCCAACCTTGTTTGCCTTACTCTATCTTGCATTTAACTGCCAAAAGCTGCCTTTCAGACAAGATAAACAAATTATACGCTGGGCCCTCATAACGACTTTGGGGCTGCTATCTCTGGCATGGCTTATATTCGCTATAGCCAACATATCAATTCTTGCGAACACCGTACTTTTCTTTTGCATCATCGTACTGTCCGCCGCGAGCTATTCACTCAAAACAGCACGCTTCTTACTACCTTTATTTGGCGTATTAATTTTCGCATTGCCTTTTTTCGGTCAGCTCAACGATATATTGGTTTCAATGAGCGCCAGTATAGTCGGCATGCTCGTGCATATTGTAGGCATTACTGCGCTAGTAGATGGGCAAAATATTTTCATTCCATCTGGCCATATTTATATCGCGGATGGATGCTCTGGGTTGCGCTATTTCACCATATCCATACTCTTGGGCTACCTATTAAGCATACTCAACAATTACAACGCCAAAGAAGCACTTCTTACACTTGCGATAGCAACTGCCTTGGGCCTTTTAACAAATTGGCTACGAATTTTTTTACTGGTCTTGATTGGCGATATGACAGAAATGAAAAGTAGCCTTATGCATGATCATGAATTCTTTGGATGGATTCTCTTTACTTGCGTCATGCTTCCCTCCATCTTTCTCGCTCCTATTAGACCCGCGAAATACGTTCACATTGAATCACCAGCCAAACTAAAACCCATAGCTCCACTTATTGCGCTAGCTATAGGGCCGGTATTGTTAGCAATTATCCCCAACAGCGTGCAAAGCACCTCATCATTTTCGTTAGCTTTGCTGAAAAACACAAATTACCAAATAGAAACCTCCCCGCTCGAAATTCAAGTTCCTCCATCAGTCAAAGAAGAATTAAAGCAAATAACATGGTCAGGAATTAATGTGTATGCACAGCTATCAGAGTATCGACCCAACAATCTGAAAGAAAAAATTATTCCGTACTTCGAGAATATTTATAACAAAGAACAATGGATAAAAATCCAAGAGCAAGCGACGCCGGAATTGAAAGACTTAGGGTTTCACAGCCTGATTCTAAAGCATGCAAACAAGCAGGAATTCATAACGATCACATATCGCTTTGAAGTAGGCGGATACAACACCGACAAGTATCAAACAGCAAAAATCTTACAAATACCTGCCACATTTGCGGGGAAACGCTACTCAAACTTTATAAGCATGCATAGTGTATGCGAAGACAAAACATGCGAAAGTCAGCTAAAAGCAATAAAAGAATTGGCGCTGCTCTGGCATCAAGAAACAAAAAATCTTCGTTAAGTGCACCGCCGGAAATTGAATTTCCGGCGGTGCACTTAAGATTATGATTGAAATGCTTTTTGTATCAATTGCAGGTGGCTTTTTGTAACGCCAGCATGAGTTGGCAGTGTTATGAAACGGGACGCAAAGGAAATTGCATTTTCTAAACTGCCGCAAACAGAAATATCTTCAACTCCATCCACCAGAGTCAGCTCAGTTCTATACATCTCAGTTGCACCGAGCCCAAGCGAAAGAAGCTTAGCTAGAACTTTTTGCTTTTGCTCAACACTCGCAAATAATACTGGGTATCGCAATAAGCGCTGACGCCTAGCCGATCCCAACCCCTTAAATTTATTTTCAAATCCTACTGTCTGAAATAAGGAATCGTATTCTTCAGCAATGGGGGTAACAGATTGATAATACGCCCGCAAATTAGGTGCTAACAACTCTGACCTATGAGCATCCAACACAGCAATAAGATTCAATCGAGAATATTTAGTTTTGCCCAAAGTGATAAACGGATTTTTACTTAAAAGTTGGTAAAAGAATGGCGATAGCAGTTGGTTATAAGCGATATATTTAAATGCCGTTAATAATCGAGACGAATTAGTACCGCCAGAAGACTCAACATGTTTTGCCACAAAATCCATCGAAAACGGATAACGTGACAATAAAAGGCCGCCACCCAATAAGCTCAGCGGCTTACCTCTCCCGAATGAAAAGGTAACAAAATCCCCTCGCAAAAATGCATCCTGGCCGTCTGCCGGAAACCATTGAGCATTATCTTCAATGATGGATAGCTGAGGATATTCAATCTTAAGCTCTAACAACTCGCTTAAATTCTCTGCAACGCCTAAAAAATTTACAGCAACAATTGCTACAGTATTTTTAGAGATGCATTTGCAAACCGCTGCAAGATTTAACGACGGGTCATCTTCGTTGATATCAACCACACGCGGCAGCAAACCTGCATAATGTGCTGCAGCAACCAAATCAGGGCAGCAATAACCTGGCAATATGACTTCAGGAGTACCGCCCCCCGACCACAGGCTCTTAGCACGCAAAAATGCCAAAGCCAAAGCAGATGTACCAGAGTCTACCCAACAGGAATAATACCCTTCAAACTCAGGAAGATCCTTGTCACAACCGGCGTTAGAAAAAATGATCTTCCGCCCCACTGGGGGTAAATCACCGCGAATTAACGAGCGGATGGCTTCCATGTAGTCATTCTCTTACCAGATAAAAATTTAATGGAAGCATCCAATAAAGCAACATTAACCTGTACAAAAAAATAAATAATTTTTACAGCTGAAATATCACGTAATTGCGGCAAAAAGTGAGCAAACATAGCGAGCCCGTAAAACAGCAGCTGCCCAATAAAGGCCAGAGAATATATAAACCCATCTCTCGCCACTAAAGCACTTACCAAAAATAACGCCACAAAAAACCAAGGTGCAAGCCAACGCATTAATTTATGACTAATAACCTGAAAAGCAAATACGCCAAATAATTTAAAACTCATCACCTCTCTATGGCGAGACAACCCTGTCATACCACGGATAACCGTACGCACTTTGCGCTGATACTCTTTAGAAGCATCTTTTAAATCTTGATAGTAACCCAATACATCTGGCGCACTCACTGAACGCAAACCTGCCTTAGCGGTATTTAATGCTGTATTAAAATCACTGGGGCAATGAATATCCCACTCTTGGCAAACACTCTTACGCGCGGCAAAAAAAGAACCACTCAAACCAATTAAACCTGATAATTGCGATTCCAATTTTCGCAACCACATTTCATATTTAACATAAGCCCCCTCTCCCGCTACAGTTCCGTCTTGACTGATAAATCTATCCTCACTGGATACCGCGCCTATCGCAGGATCAACAAAATAGGATTCCAAACGCAACAGCGCATCAGCAGGAATTTGGGTAGCAACATCAGAAAAAACCAACACATCTCCACGCGCAACTTTGATGGCTGCTAATTGCGCGTTCTCCTTACCTAAACGCTCACTCGCCCTCACTAAGCGAACACCACGGTCACTGTATTCATTCACAATGGAATCTGTCCCATCCTCAGAGCAATCAGAGGCCACTATCAATTCCAGTCGCATAGAATCAAAATTTAACGCCAAAGAATTTTCAATTTTTTCGCGAATACGTGACTCCTCGTTATAAGCCGTAACGATAAGCGTCATTGAAATAGGCGCAGAAGAATCGAGAGCTGAATTGAACGGCGGCTTTTGAACAACGCGACCCACCAAAAGCCTCAAAACAAGAGGGTAAATAAAGTAGCTATAAACTGATGCAACAGCCAATACCCAAAACAACACAATAAATAAACCCATTACCGACACCCTAAATACTGCAAATAAAAAATGATGCGCGCAAAATTAAAAATAGAAATCAAAGCATAACAAAGCCCTGCTCAGTACACCCATTGAAATTTCACCCGAAGCCAAATAAAACAAGACGCACCCGTCACATTAAGGTCACAAATGTGATGCACATCTCAAAATGTCGGTTTTCTTTACATCCCGCTCCCGCTCAACACTTTAAAACCCGCGTAGATACTGGGCTTGCAGGAGTGGCACGCATAATGCTTCGTCAAAGTCGATGTTACGGGAGACTGTGGCTTAACCTAAACCAATGGAGTAACTTAGAATGAAACTTTTCACAAAACTGGCTGCAGCAACAGTACTGTTGACCGCAGCTCAAGCTCAAGCATTAGTAATTGATTTTGGCGCAACACCTTGGACGCCAAACGCAAATAGCCTTCCAACTTACACAGATGGCATTACTACTGCTACTGCAGGCCCAAATGGCGCTCTGATTTTTGCCGCCGATAGCAACGATGGCCTAGGCGTTAAGTGCTCTTTCCAAGTGTGTGGCGGCACTGACGAGCTAGACGAAATAAATGGCGAAGAATCTTTGACTATTTCTTTTGCTACCTCTGTTAAATTGCTCAGCGTTAAAGTCACTGACTTTTTCCCAAAAGTTCACTACAACGAAACAAATGACGGCAGCGTTGCGTCAGGCGAAAAAGGCTGGATTAGCTTGTGGTTAGGTGCTGTTAATGTTGGTGTGTTTGACATATATGGCGTTAATTCAACCGTTTATATGTCATCACCTTGGACTGATGAAGGCGACCAAACAATTAACTTCGGCGGGCAATCAGTAACCTCTATTAAATTCTGGGCTGCTGGTGCACGCGACGAATTCTCAGTAAAATCAATTACTGCTGAAGTTGCTGAACCAGGCCTGTTAGGTTTGTTAGGCTTGGGCATGCTTTGCCTAGGCTTGTCACGTCGTCGTCAAGCTAAAGCAGCTTAATGACTCAAAGCCCACTTACGGCTCTGCTGTAAGTGGGTTTTATATTTATACCTCTGCAAAATATTGTATCCCCCGCCTCCAAATGACTTAACGCCCTAAATATTTCACACGACAAATGCTGCTAGAGTGAAATAATCCCTCAAAAATTTTGCTATAAAGACCTATAATGGCCCCACAACTCAATTGTGCCGCACCACCATTAAGCTCGCGCAAAGGCTACTACAATCAGAGATTTCTAATGAATCACTCTCCCATCATAAGTATTGTGCTATGCACTTATAATAATGCTGACTCATTACGCATTACCCTCAATCAATTAATATCCCAGCGCGAAGCAGATGGGAAAATTGAAATCATCGTAGTTAACAATAACGCTAGCGATCACACCGCAGATGTGTGTAATGCTATTGCACCATCGAGCAAATTTCCGTTTCATTATATGTTTGAAGCCCGTCAAGGGCTTTCACACGCCAGAAATACAGGCGTAGAAAATGCAACCGGTCAATATGTTCTATTTACCGACGACGATGCTGAATTACCTAACGATTGGGCCGCGCAATACCTTAAAACCATTGAAAGCAAAAAAGCCGACTGTCTTTACAGCAGCATCGCGGTAATTTGGGATCAACCAAGGCCTTGGTGGTATTTAGATGCCTACAAAGCCTGCTTTGTTGAATTAAATTACGGTTTAGATATTTTGGAAATTACCGATATACATCATGAATTTTTCGGGAAAAATTTCTGTGTCAAAAAAGACTTGATAATACAGCAGGGTGGCTTTGACCCGGCACTTGGGCGCAACGGATCAAAGCTAATTGCGGGTGAAGAAACTCTGCTTTATAGAAGCCTAATACACAACAATGCGAGAGTTATATATTTTCCTAGCGCCCCAGTTGGACACAGGCTAAAGCCGAAGGAATATACTCCAGAACATATAACTAAATTATTTATAGATGGCGCCTACTCATCACTACATATTGCCAAGGTTTCTAAAAACAAAAAAATTGGCGGCAGACCATTAGGCTTACTGCTTGCGAGCACAAAAACACTCATAAATGCAGTGATCGCGTATTTTTTTAGTTTCGCCTCAGCCAAAAATATTCGTTTTTATCATAACCTTAGAATTAAAAAGTCACTCACCACTATTACTTTGTGGGTAAAAAATTGATGCAAAAATCAGAATCAATCATCATCATGATTCATTGCGAACAATTTACCGGCTATGCCGTTGGAGTGCTCGAACATATTTTTTTTAAATCCGCATTGTCAGCTGGCTACTCTGAAGAGAATATCTATTGGTCTTACCCAATAATTCATAAACCTGCACCCAATATTATCGAATGCAAATTTAATAATGGGCAGAACTACCCCGAACTTGCAGAATTTGTTAGACAAAACAATATAAAACAAATTATCGCATTTGATATGGCATACCCCGCTGATATTTTACCTGTCTTACGCAAAGCGGGCATAGAAAGCATTATCTCTTACTGGGGTGCAAGTATGAGCTCGCTTAATAGCGGCCTAAAACTCGCACTTAAAAAAATGGAATGGTACTTACGATCACACAAACCAGATTTTTTTATTTTTGAATCTGATGCAATGCGAAGAACTGCAACACACGGAAGAGGCGTCCCCCAAAAAAATACCGCCGTCGTGGTATTGGGTGTAGATACCCATAAATATACACCGGCCTACCAAACAGATACTTATGCTCACGCTACACTCGGCATACCAACAAATAGAAAAATTGTTTTTTACTCTGGCCATATGGAAGAGCGCAAAGGTGTTCGCATCATTATGCAAGCAGCACTGAAGCTGGCCAGCGAACACAAGCTAGCTAACATTCACTTTGTTATTTGCGGCAATAAAAATAATGAAGCGGATACCTATATAGCAATGCTAGAAAACTCCCCCGCCAAAGAACATGTCACTTTCGCGGGTTATCGCAATGATATCTCAGCGCTTATGCGCAGCTCATCTATAGGTGTTATAGCCTCAACGGGGTGGGATTCATTTACCATGTCTAGCGTTGAAATGATGGCGTCAGGCCTACCTATGATTGTGTCAAACCTACAAGGTCTCGGTGAAACCATTGAGCACGAGGTAAATGGCTATCACATTACTCCCGGCGATTCTTCTGGTCTTGCCGAATACTTAGTGTCGCTAACAAGCAACGCCGCATTGGCTTCAAAATTTTCTGCGGCATCTCGCCAGAGAGCAGAAAAGCTCTTTTCTCAAGAGCATCAAATTGAAAAAATTGCCCAATATATAGCGGCAAAAAAATGAAGACAGTTTTGATATTCGATCAAGCAGAAAGCCCGGGCGGTTCAATTAGCCGCGCCGTTGACCTTGCCGAAAAATTAACTGATTTCAATTTTATTTTCATTACATTCCATAGTTTAGAATACCTAAAAGCCAGTACCAACAAATCACATATCTCTTCATACAGCATAAAATCCTTTTACAACGATAGAATAGCTTTTAAGCATACCGCTTGGCTAAAAAGCAAATGCCAATGGAAACCTTATCATTCAGCAGCAACTGCTTTTATATCTTTGGTAATGAGTATCAATAGAAAATTTACTCTTTGGCAAGCCCTAAGAGTCATCAGCGAAAAAAAAATAGACCTTATTCAAGCCAATTGTGGCCTACACTCAGTTCCATACAAGCTAGCGAAGAGGTGCAGCATCCCGCTCATTTATTATTTCCGCGACCTCCAAAATTACCAAAGCATCGCACAAGAAAGAATAAATATCGCAGAAAAATATGTATTTGTTGGCAGCACTTTAATGGATATGTATCAACACCAATTAAACTTACCGCAATACAAGTGCATTATGATTCACTCTCCGTTTGACGCTAGAGCGCGATTAAAAAATCATGTAAACCCTGACCTTTCGTTAATTGACAAATTAAAGAAAGATCAGAAAAAAGTCATTATACTACCGGCGCGAATAACACAAGATAAAGGGCAGCTTATAGCTTTACAGGCTCTAAAACGATTAAGAGAAAATGTTTCGAACGCCGTTTTACTCATTGTTGGAGATTTATCACAAGACCCACAAGATAAAATTTATTATGAAAAGCTTCAAGCTTTTGTAATAGAGAATGAACTAGCCAAAAATGTATATTTTTTAGGCTACCGAGAAGATGTGCTTCACCTCGTAAAAAACGCTGATGTCGCAATTCATACGCCTATCTATTTTGAAGCTATGGCAGGCGGAATTGTCGAATCACTTCAGCTTGGCACACCAACCATATCGGCAGATATCGGCGGAGCAAGAGAAGCCATCGAAGATGGTGTCACTGGATTTTTATTTGCGCCCGGAAATGACATGCAACTTGCAGAGATATTATTGAAAGTCCTTAATGAGAGCACACCCAATCTTGATATCACCTCAAAAGGTGCTGCTCACGCTACAGAAATCTGGAATCCAGAGCGCATTCAACAACAAATGACAAAAACCTATGATGATATTATCTCTTCAAAATGAGATAAATCAAAAACAAAAAAACCTTGAAGTCCATGTATGGAAACAGAATGTTATGTTTAAAAAGAAATACAACGCGGCAACCAACAAAATTCATATTATTTCCCTGAGTTGTAATCCAGTGCCTCCCGTACGTTATGGCGGGATTGAACTGGTAATTGCACATCTATGCGAAGGCCTTGTTGACCTAGGAGCACAAGTTGTATGTTACTCGCCGGGTGAATTTAATATTCCAGGCGTCGAGCATACCAAGACACTTGAGCAGCCAAGCAAACATATAAAAGAAGGCGGGAAACCCAACACAGAAGAACACCTGAAATTTGTCTGCCTAACCTTACAACGCACACTTAAAGCCGGCGATATCATTCTATTCAATCACTCCGATCACTATCGCTACCTAAAGAGACGCCTCGGTATTTTTAACTGGCTGAAAGTCCATACCTATGAGGTAGCTCATTGGGTGGACGTAGGAATGCAAAAGAATATTATTTACCCCTCTCAGCACTTGGCAAACCAATTAATTAAACCTGGGGTTGTGATACCCCACGGTGAAAAATTACTATTCAATCAAACACCGCTTGCAGGCCAACGAGATGATTTTTTATTTTTTGCAGGCAGAATCACTAAAGATAAAGGGGTGGATATCGCGCTTGAGGCCTGCAAAAAGTTGGGCATTCAATTAGTTCTCGCAGGCCCACTAAATGATAAAGAGTTCTCTACACCGATATTGGCCGACAGCTCGGTTAAATATTTGGGTGAGCTGACTTATGAAGAGCTTTTTGAGGTCTACTGCAAATGCAAAGCACTAGTCTATATGACACAATACACCGAACCCTTTGGCCTTTCGATTATTGAAGCTATGGCAGCTGGTGCGCCGGTACTTACTACTGGCAAGGGAGGTACCGGCGAGACAATTCTAGCAAGCAAGACAGGGTTTTTCTGCAACACGGCAGAAGACATAGTCACAGCTTATAAAAAGCTTAACTTATTAGATACTAATGATTCCATTGTGCGCGCTCAAGACTATACGCTGGATAAAATGGCTCAGCTATATTTTGACTTATTTCTTAAGAGCTAAAAATGGCAGGGTAAAAAAGGATGATTAGGCGTTACATATTAACTGCAATAACATTCGAATAGCATAAATGATTTATAGTCATCGTATTAAAATTTATAGAGCCTAACACATGTACATACTTAGTATTATTCGCAGCATCTATGCTGTTCTTAGCAAAGAACAAAAAAGGAAAATGTTTTTATTGCAGTTATTTTTTGCATTTTCCGCCATTGTGCAAGTAGTAGGTGTTGCGAGCATTGCACCTTTTATCGGCATTATCTCTAACCCAGAATCAATTCAAACCAATAAAGTGCTGGCTGCCATTTATACGTTTGGTAAATTTGAAACAACCCAATCGTTTATTTTGGTGTTTGCACTATTATCCATTGCAATGATCTTTATCTCTAATGCGGTAAACGCACTAACTTTATGGGCACAACTGAAATTCTCAATTTATCTTGGCAGCAGCTTTCAACTAAAACTATTTAACAACTTTATTAATCGTGATTATCTTTTTCACAAATCCACAAATTATAATAAGCCAATATCCATTATTTCTGTAGATGCACCACGCTTTATTTATATGGTACTTCAGCCCTATTTAATGATGTGTAGCCAAGCCTTTGTAGCCCTGATTATTTTAGCTGGCTTACTTTTTCTTGACCCCATAATTGCCGTAGGCTCAGCACTAATTATCGGCGGCGCCTACCTAGGCACCTATTGGATTATCAAACAATCTCTGAAGAGACATGGCGATATTATTACCGCACGAAACAGAGCTATCCAACGGTTACTGTCAGAAACATTTATTGGCATTAAAGACATAAAACTAAACGCGCTTGAATCAAAATACAGCGATGCTTATAAAGAGGCCAATCGCCGCGGGCTTGCGTCTAACGCATATATTTCACTTACAGGCGACCTACCTCGCTTTGCTATAGAAACCATATCCTTTAGCGCGATTTTGTTGTTTGCAATTTTCCTGCTGTCAAAAGAAGCAAGTAGCGCTAATGTGGTATCAATTTTGAGCATTTATGCTATTGCCGGTTACAAGTTATTGCCAACCATGCAACAAATGTATAAGTCAATTTCTAGCATTAGTGCCAATGGTGGTGTAGTACTAGAATTAAAAGAAAATTTAGATATTGCCACACAGCACAATAATCGATCCGATATTGCTCCCATGGCGCGAATTGATGACATTACGCTTAGTAACATTTGTTACCAGTACCCAAACACCGCTAAGCCTGCAATCAATAACATTTCTGTTACCTTTGAAAAAGGTCAGCTCAACACTATCGCAGGGCCGTCTGGCTCTGGAAAATCTACACTAGCTGATATCATTCTTGGCTTATTACCTGCAGCAAGCGGAGAACTGGAAACCAATAAAGAATCCATTCAAGGCGAAATGATTTTTTCTTATCAGCGCAGCATAGGTTACGTACCTCAGCACATTTTTATCCTAGACGACAATGTAGTTGCCAACGTTGCTTTTGGAATTAATAGAGATGAAGTTGATATAGAAAGAGTAAAACAGGCACTAGTGCAAGCCAACGCCATGGAATTTGTAGAAAAGTTGCCGCAGGGCATAGATACGGGGCTAGGCCAAGACGGGAAATTACTGAGCGGCGGGCAGCGCCAGCGCATTGGTATTGCGCGTGCACTTTATCGCAGTAATAAAGTACTAATTTTAGATGAGCCAACGAGCGCACTGGATATTGAATCTGAACATGAGTTAATGCAACTGCTAAATAATTTAAAGCATGACGTTTTAATTATAGTTATTTCACACCGCCCAGCAGCAATCAAACTTTCAGACAAAATTACTGTTGTAGCCGATGGGGAGATAATTGCAAATGGCGACTATAACCAACTCTTTGCTGAAAATGATTATTTTAAAGCGATGATTGAAAAAGGATTTATGAATTAAACATGACTAGAAAAAGCTTGTTAGTGTGCATGCCAGACTTTCCATTTCCTGCGCGGAAAAATGGAATTTCCATTCGTTATTTTCCAATTTTGGAGCATGCATCAAAAGATTTCGATATTCATTTGCTCGTCATCGCGAACGGTCACGTTGAAGAGGAGGGTATTGCAGAGGCTGAGAAATTTTGCACCAAGGTTTCAATTTATGTGCGCAAACCACACGCAGTCAGCTTATTCACCAAATTAAAAGCACGCGTAAAGTCACTTTTGCCAATAGGCGTGCCTTATAATCAGTTGTACTTTGATGAAAACGAAATATCGAAATTCATTACCAAAGAAACAAACGATAAAATTTACGACACTGCACTTTGCGTATTAATTACTCACCAGCATCTAGTGAAGCATCTAGTGAAAGCAAAGCACTATTCGCTAGATGTTATTGATTCACCCTATTCAACCAGCTTGCGAACGTGCGGAAAGTCTCTATTAAAAGCCTATGATGCATTAATGGTAAAATGTTGGGAGCGACGCGCCGTAAACGCTGTGGACTACGCCTGCTACATTTCACCCTTAGACCGAAAACTTGGTGCAGGTGAACATACCAACAATGATAAAATTGGCGTAATCCCAAATGGCCTTTATTTAACGGATTTTTCAAACGAAAAAATTGACTACGGCTGTAAAACAGTTGGTTATTTGGGGCACATGGGTTACCCGCCTAATATTCGGGCAGCATTACGGCTATACACTATTTTCAAAAGCTGTCAGCAGCATTTATCTAATGCAAAACTACTTATTATTGGCAGAGACCCCGCACCAGAAATTCAGCAGCTCGGTGAAGACCCGCAGGTAATAGTAACGGGTACAGTTGATAATATTTGGACGCATATTAATGCCGCAGACCTATTCGTATTCCCAATGGAAATTGGTAGCGGCCAACAAAACAAATTACTGGAAGCAATGCAATCAGGCATCCCTGTAATCAGCACAGCACTTGGCAACTCAGGTATAGGCGCAACAGATGGTGATGAAATAATTATCGCGAATTCAAATGACGATATAAGTAAAAAAATGGCCTTGTTGATGAATAACGACGCACTGAGAAAAAATATTGGCGAAAAAGGAAAGAGCTTTGTTCAAGGCCGTTACGCATGGGAGCCAATCCTTGAGCAAATAGATAGAACTCTGCTAACCCCCCAAAATCAAGGCGCTCTTTAAACATGGAAAATAGTAACCCCGTAAATCCACTCATCAGCATTGTTATTTGTACCTATAACAATGCCGATTCATTACGCATCACTCTTACGCAACTTTTAAATCAAGCATTGCTAGAGCCCACACTGTTTGAGCTGATAGTCGTTGATAATAATAGTAGTGATGAGACCGCTAGCGTCATAAAATCTTTTACGTCCACAAGCTTGGCATATCATCATTATTTTGAATCTCGCCAAGGCCTATCACATGCACGCAATACAGGCATCGAGAAAGCCAAAGGGCAGTACATTTTGTTTACAGACGATGATGCTGAGATTTACCCCAATTGGCTAAACAGCTATTTAACGAAAATTCGCAATACACAGGCTGATTGTATTTTTGGCAAGATAGAAGTGATCTGGGATCAACCGCAGCCCTGGTGGTATGACGACAGCTATGCGGGCTTTTTTGCTGTCATCAATCATGGTGAAAAAGAAATTGCTGTTAAAGACAAATCAAAGCCATTTTTCGGTAAAAATTTCTGCATTAAAAAAGCATTCTTAACCGAAATGGGAGGGTTCGACCCAGAACTCGGCCGCAAGGGTACTGAATTGGCCGGCGGAGAAGAGATCCTGGTATTTTATAGGCTGCTAGAACAACAACTTCACGTAATTTATTACCCTGACATTACCGTTGGCCATAGACTAAAGCCAAGGGAATACACTGAAGAAAACATAAGAAAGCAGTATATTGCTTGCGCAAAACCAATACTCCAAATTGCAAAAACGCAACCTGGGAAGAGAATGGGGACAAGACCTCTCGGAGTATTAGAGAATCAAATAAAAGAAGTATTTAGCTCTGCATTCACATTTATTGCCGCGAATCTATCAGGCAACCGAAAAAATGCCTTCTTTCAATCTATGAAGTTTTCACGCGCAGTAAAAGTAATCGCGCTTTGGTTAATAAATACTCAATCCTAGGATTTTAAAAGACGCCGCAAATGAAACATAGATTACTTTACCTGGACTCACTTAGAGGCATTTCATGCACATTGATATTGATCTACCACACACTACGCTTTTTCGAGAGTGAAACAATTAATTTCATACTAGCCTTAGGGAGAATAGGAACGGATGTTTTCTTTGTGATATCTGGCTTCCTCGCTGCTATTGCGGCAAAAAAGATTATCGAAGGTAAAGCAACACCTTTTAACTTTTTAGCCCCACGATTAAATAGAATTTACACAGTATTCATATTTAGTCTTATAACTGCCGCACTTGTTATTCCGATCTTTATTGGAGGACTATCGTATTTAAAAAGTCATTCGCTAGAGTTTAATTTTTTCGAATATTCCACGCTAGAGTGGATTAAGATTATCACTCTTACTCGGGTATTTGATGCAGAAAACTGGGAGTTATACCGGGCATTTCTACCCATTAACGGTGTCTATTGGTTTATCTCACAAATAATACAAATATACATATTTATTTTTGCTGCCCTTAACTTTAAAAAATATTTCAAGACAATTGTTTGCGTGGGCGCGCTCATGTCACTAGCAACACTGACAACTAGTGGGCATGAAAGTATTCCTTACGGATTTTTTCTACCTAATTTTTGTAAATTTTTTTTTGGAATGGCTGCATATTGGATTTTTGAAAGCTATCCGCCTCGCCCATCATTAGGCTTAAAATTTGCAAGCCTAGTAACCATAAGCATCGCCATACTTTTCGGAGTTTATATTGAAAACGAGTGGCTACTACGTCCATCGTGGGCAATCTCAATAGCTTTTTTAATTTATTGTGCCTCCGCCTTTGATGAATCTCTGTCAAAAAACATTATACTTATTTTTTTTAGCAAGATCGGTGCGTTTTCGTTTTCTGTCTACCTATTACACGCGCCATTGATTCCACTTTCAGATATGATTTCGCGTAACATAGCTGGGAAAAATCACATCATTTTTTCGTCAATACTATCAATCTGTATGACTTTTATGTTTTGTTGGATATGGTCTAGATTTTTTGAGATACTGGGTTCTTTTAAAAAATCGCTACAATCTCTTAAGCACCCATTAAAGACGTTGAAGCCAGACTAAAATAATTAGAGTCTTAAAAGCTAATTAGTAGACCACCTAAAAACCAATTCGTTAAAGGCATCTGTAGCTTATGTATAAAGTCTCCTTAATTATCTGTACAAAAGATAGAGCAGACCAATTGGTGCCATGCCTCAATTCTCTAGAGAAAATTGAGACATCCCACCCATGGGAAATCATTATTGTTAATAATAACTCAACAGATAACACTCAAGAGATTATTGGTAACTTCATAAAGAACTCTGCTTTATCAATGCGCTCCGTGTTTGAAAGCAACCAGGGCTTATCAAATGCGCGAAATGCAGGCTGGAGGTCTTCTACTGCTGAATTTATCTGCTACATCGATGATGACTGCTACCCAGAACCTGATTTTATCGACGAAACAGTTCGCACACTAGAAAATGAAAAGAAACTAGGGTTTATTGGTGGGCGAGTACTTTTATTTGATGAAACAGATCTTCCTATAACCATACAAACTCACAATGAGCGTGTAAATTTTAAACCCTATTCCGTGATCACTGCAGGAATGATTCATGGCGCCAATTTTTCTTTTAGAAGAGAGGCACTTATAGCAGCAGATGGGTTTGATCCATTATTTGGAGCAGGCAAAAAATTTCCTGCTGAAGATGTGGACATTATGGCGGAACTATTGCGACTTGGCTGGCACGGGGCTTATGATCCAGCGCCTGTTGTTTACCATCACCACGGCCGAAAATTGCCCAGCGATGAAGTAAAACTTCGCAAAGGTTATGATATCGGTAGAGGTGCTTTCTTTATTAAAAGGCTACTTAAGCCAACCATGAAGAGAAAATATTTTGATTCGTGGCGATGGAATATCATGTCACAACCTTTGGCTGTATCACGCAATGAAATATACGGAGCATTTATCTATTTGAAGGACTCAGTATTGGGCAATAGGTAACTTAAGCAAAGGCATGGATTTTATGGATTACGTTGAATCACACCGTTCCCAATCGAGCTTAAAGATAGCAACCGCATAAGAAAATGTTGCATCAAGCGAATCAACAAAGATATTCACGTGACTCAGCAGAACTGTGGTTCGAATTCGATAAAAGTATTGAGCCGCCAAGTGTAGATGACTGTGACGCCTACTTACTTGCAGTAATCATAGATGAAATGAAACATCTCAGCAAAGCGGAGAAAGTTTTTAAAGGCTTTATGGCGCTGCAGAAAAACGGACTTATCTGAAATACTAACCAATTAAATTGAATCAGCAGAAAATTTTTCTTTATCAGCTGCATTGATATGCTGATCAACAGACTGAATAAGTGACAGTGATTCAAATTTTCTCGCAAAAAAACGATCTGAAATAAATAATGTCTCTAGATCCGACTCTTTTAAAGTATCGGGACTTGCACTACTTTTTCGCCAATAGGTAAATAAGAGATTATTGTTGGTCACAAGTTCATCAGGGCTCACCGTATTGGCCATTAATGTATTAAAAAATACTTCGTCGGGAGAAGATGTATATTTCAACTCTCGCAGCAATTTTCTAGATCTCTTATCATTTAGCCCTGCAAGATAGTGATCCTTAAAAATAACATTCTGTACAAACCCGCGATAGACGTTTGGAAATGATGTAGGCAAGGAGAAGTTTTTTCGATATAAGCCAAGTCTTTTTATAAAACGCAAAAACTTCAAGTTAATTTTATATCTCAACTTCATTACAAAATTATACTTGGGGAAATTTCTACCGGGGAAAATGCCAAAATGCTCCTTAGCGTAAAATCGGCTGCGATCTGAACCGAGTTCATGTATGGCCTCATCCGGATCCAACTGTAAAAATGTTTTCCCATAATGGGATAATAGAAAACTACGCAGGCTCTCATCTGACTTGATAGGGTATGTGCTTCCTGTGAGATGAACTACGTAGTCGTAATTTAATTGGCTTTTTAGTAGCTGTTTAGCCAGAAACAAATCAACCCAAACACTCTGAATACCGCCCCAAAACACTGAATACTTTTGAAAGCAATGCACTTTGCTATTATTTTTAAAGTGAGCACGAACAATATCTAACTCGCTCGATGGGGATTTTCGGTCATAGTGAAGCCAGACGCTGTCGTTGCCCACAGCGATGCGTTCAATAATATGGATTAGTTGTTCGGGCTTTTGGTATGCACTTATTATCCACGCGATTGAAATGCTACTTGAGTTCAAAAATTCTCTCCATAAGCAAACCGCCTGTCAATTTTTTTCTAGTAACTTCCGTATGCGCGCCACCATAAAGTATAAAGACTTCTAAGGTACACATACATCATTAACTTAACGGTAAGCGCAGCCCCAACCACACCCTGTCTCAATAATCGATTTTAATCTAACGTACAGCCTCCAACGCAAAGGAGGCTTTATGAAAAGACGTAGTAAAGAAGACTGGCAAGAATTAATTTTACG
>Ga0116157_10002154_pt1 | contig 19319 bp, 17 predicted proteins | sample AD_UKC048_MetaG_FD_89882 | JGI IMG/M metagenome (GOLD analysis project Ga0116157, IMG submission 89882) | Active sludge microbial communities of municipal wastewater-treating anaerobic digesters from USA - AD_UKC048_MetaG | ecosystem: Engineered > Bioreactor > Anaerobic > Digestate | place: USA...
ACCACCTCATCGCGGTAGGCAAGGATGTTGTTGAACACGGGCGGGCTATCCCGCGATACCGCAGCTGACCCGGCCGTCATGGTCAGCGCGATGCCTGCCTTGGCCCGCTCGACATGGTAGGCGCGGTAGCGTTCCTTGGGCATGCCGTCTTCGGGGTACGCCGGTTCGTGTGCCGTGATCATCATGCGATTTTTGAGTCGCAGATGTTTGAGCTGGAAGGGCTGCAGCAGGGGATCGTTCTCGCGTGACATGACGTTTGCCTTAACGTTGATTCAATACCACTGGTCTTTCATGGATGCCTTCTTGCGATCCACGAAATCGCGGATGGATTCGTCCACCGCGGGGTCCATGTCGGGTGCCTGGTAGTCGGCCAGTGCTGCCTTCCAGCGTTTATTGGCCCGCATGGCACTGTCGGTCTTGCCATTCTCCGTCCATGTCTCGAACGGCGTGTCATCCGAGATGCTGGAGTCATAAAACGCGGTGGTGTAGTTGGCCATGGTGTGGCTGCAGCCCAGAAAGTGACCAGCCGGGTTGACTTCCTTGTAGGCGTCAAAAGCAAGCGTGTTGTCGTCCACTGTAATGCCACCGAGGTAGGTATGCAGCGCGCCGCAGAAGTCAGCATCCATCATGAACTTTTCATAACTCATCGACAGTAGACCGTCCAGGAATCCGGCCGAGTGCAGGATGAAGTTGGCGCCGCAGTGAATGGCCGACAGCATGGATGTCACGCTTTCCTGCATGGCCTGCCCGTCAGGCAACTTGGATGTGGTGAAAGATCCGGCGCAGCGCAAAGGTAACTCAAGCCTGCGCGCCAGTTGCCCAATCACCAGCGAGCCCAGCGCTGGCTCCGGTGTGCCGAAGGTCGGTGAACCCGAGCGCAGCGACATGCTGGACATGAAGTTACCGTAAATCACTGGCGCGCCGGGGCGCTCCAGTTGGGTGATGGCGCAGCCCACCATTGTCTCGGCATGCGCTTGCGCAATCGCCCCCGCGTTGGTGACCGGGCCCATGGCGCCACCCAGAATGAACGGCACGATTACGGCAGCCTGGTTGGCACGCGCATAGGCCCGCGCAGCCGTCGTCATTGTGCCGTCCCATAGCAGCGGCGAGTTAACATTCACGTTGCCCAAAATGACGCAGTTCTTGTCCACAAAATCCGCGCCGAACAACCTGCGGCTCATCTCGATGGAGTCCTCAGCACGCTCTTCCGACGTGATGGAGCCCATATAGGCTTTATCGGAGTACCGCATGTGCGCATAGACCATGTCCAGATGCCGCTTGTTGACGGGAATATCGGTCGGTTCGCACACGGTGCCGCCCGAGTGGTGCAACCACGGGTTGGCGTAGGCGAGTTTGACGAAATTCTGAAAATCCTCCAGCGTGCCGTAACGACGACCCCTGTCCAGGTCCATAACAAACGGCGAGCCATAGGCTGGCGCAAACACCACACTCTTCCCACCGATTTGCACCGAGTGCGCCGGGTTGCGTGCGTGCTGGGTGAATTCTTTGGGGGCCGTCTTGAGAATTTCGCGTAAGTGCCCTGGCTCAAACCGCACGCGGATGCCATCTACCTTGGCCCCCGCTTTTTTGAACAAAGCCAAACATGCATCATCATCCCGAATGTCGATGCCTACCTCGGCCATCAGCCGGTCTGCCGACGCTTCAATCTTTTGCAGGTTTTCCTCGCCCAGGATGTCATAGGTGGGAATGTTGCGCGTGATGTAGGCCGGGCCGGTGATTTTGGCGTTCGGATCACGCCGTTCGCGGCCACCCCGGCGGTGTTTTTTGGTATCAGTCTCACTCATGATTCGTTGACCTCTCGAAGTTGCCAAACTGTGTGGAATAGAGCGGATGTTAGACGTTAACGCCGGTTTTGTGACCGGTACACAAATTCATCAAAGGCATAATCTACAGTTATGGCTACCCGATTTCAACAGCCCGCCATCAACAACCTGATCGCCTTCGAGGCTGCCGCGCGAACCGGTAGCTTCACCAAAGCTGCGGATGAGCTGTCCATCAGCCAGCCAGCGGTCAGCCACGCCATGCGCAATCTGGAATCCGAGTTGGGCGTGAAGCTGTTTGAGCGGCGTCACAAAGGCGTCGAAACGACCGAGGCCGGGCAATATTTACTGGAGCAGGTGGGCCTGGGGCTGACGCTGATTGACCAGGCCATTCGCGAGGTGCGTACCCTAAATCAGGGGCGGCAGGTCACGCTGGCCGTCTCAACGGCCACCGCCACGTGGTGGCTGTTGCCCCGCATTGCCCGCTTCAAACAACTGCACCCCGATGTCGATTTGCGGTGCATCACCACCGACATTGACCTTGATCTGGACCGCGAGCGCATTGATCTGGCCATCACACTGGGCACGGGCGAGTTCCCGCGTAACCTGCGCTGGCACTTTGTCGATGAAGAAGTTTTCCCGGTCTGCAGCCCGGCGTATTTGAAGCGTGAACCTGCATTGAGAGACCCGCAGTCCATCACCCGTACCACGCTGCTCCATCTGGAAGAGCGCTACCGCCCGCGGCTGGACTGGCCGGGCTGGCTGGCCCGCTTTGGCGTGACGCTGGCGCGGGCGACCAAGCAATTCAGCTTCAACGACTACTCCATCGTTCTACAGGCCGCTCTTGAAGGGCAGGGCGTGGCGCTGGGCTGGCGCCATATCGTGGCACCGCTGATTGAACAGGGGCTGCTGGTGCGCCCTTTGAAGGAGAGCGTGACGACGGACCAACCTATGTACATCATTGCGTCACGGGCCGGGCGGTCACGTCCCGATGCCATGCACCTGCGGGACTGGTTGATGGCTGAGGTGAGGGCGGATCAAAAGTAGTGCGGATTGCAAGCCAAGTATTTTCACCTGTCTACTATCAAAATAGTAGCTACTGACGCATATTCCACGAGGGCTGCAGGAGAACTTTATCGGTATCCGAGAAAATATGACCGGGGCTGGATCAATCCAGCAGCGGAACAGCCGAGCCCGGTTTTTGGTGCCTGAATTGCCATACTAGATGCGCCACAAGCGCCAGGAACACCACTCCGCCGCCGATCAGCGTTCGGGCGCCGGGGATTTCATCGTGCACCAGCCAGACCCAGATCGGGCCCAGCACGGGCTCGGCAACTCCGATCAGAGCTGCCAGCGCTGACGGAAGCAGCGGCGCGCCCGTTGCAAAAAAAGCCATACCCAGCCCCAGGTTCAGTGCGCCAAACAGAAACAACAAGAATGCATCGGTGCCATTGACGTGAAAGCCACTGGCTAGGGTTGATGCGATAACAGCCCCGGTTAACGTGCCCAGGCAGACCGCTGGCATCATCTGGACGTTAGCATGCCTGCGGGTTATGACCGTCGCCGCCGCAAATGCAATGGCGATAAGCAAGGCCAGCCCGTCACCCACAGGCGACACCTGCCCGCCGATGGAGTCGGACACCATGATGCCCACGCCGACAATCACCGCGGCAATGGCCAGCCAGGTGGTGCCGGCCACCTGTTCGCGAAACAGCGCAAACGCCATGAGCGCCGCAAATAGGGGCACGCCTGCCTGCATCAGCAAAATATTGGCAACGGTTGTGTAGGAAAGCGCCACCACAAACGAGGTGGACGCTGTGGTGACGCACAGCGCAACGGCGCAGCCTGAAATACCCATCGAGCGAAACAGCTGCCAGGTACCACGCAAGCCGTCGCGCCAGAGCATGAAGCCGAGCAGGAAGGTTGCTGCAAAAAAAGATCGCCAGAAAACGATGACCCAGCTGTCTGTGACGCTCAGGAATCGCGCAATAGCGCCGCCAAAGCTCCAGACCGCAGCCGAGCCGAAGACCAGCAAGGCGCCGCGGCGCTGCTCACGAATGCCGGACACGGTTTGCTTACCTCTGGATCAGTTCGATCTTGTAGCCGTCGGGATCGGTGACAAATGCAATCACGGTCGTGCCGCCTTTTACAGGACCGGCCTCGCGGGTGACGTTCCCGCCAGCAGCTTTGATCTTGTCGCATGCTGCATACGCATCGGGCACACCCAGCGCGATGTGGCCAAAGGCGGTGCCCATTTCATAGCTGTCAACGCCATGGTTGTAGGTCAGCTCGATTTCGGCGTGATCCGGGTTGTTGCCGTAGCCGACGAACGCCAGGGAGTACTTGTACTCAGGGTTCTCGGACGTACGCAGCAACTTCATGCCGAGTATGTTGGTATAGAAATCGATGGAGCGTTGAAGATTGCCAACGCGCAGCATGGTGTGAAGTAGTCGCATGCCCGTTATTGTGAAGGAAAATGGGAATTCACGACAACTACGGGTCTATCGGGTGGGCATCTCGAATACCAAGCAGGTGGTGGTGGCGTGGGCATACAGCGTGCCGTCCGGACCGATGAGCCGCGCTTCTGCCGTGGCGAGTTGTCGCCCGCAATGGATGACCTTGCCTTCGGCCCGCACGCGTTGAACCTTGGGCGTGATGGCCTTGACCAGATTCACACCGAGTTCGGCTGTGGTGTAGCCGCGCCCCGGCGGCATCATGGTGTGCACGGCGCAGCCCAGCGCCGAGTCGAGCAGGGTGGCAAACCAGCCGCCATGCACCGAACCCATGGGGTTTAGGTGGTCGACACCCGGCGTACCTTGGAACAGGGCGCGGCCAAGCTCCACCTCCAGAATCAGGAAATCCAGCGTCTTGGAAATGGGCGGGTAGGGAATTTCTCCACGCATCATGGCCTGCATCATCTCCAGACCGGTCTTGCCTGCAATCTGGTCTGGCCGTGCGACACCGGGGCCGGCGCCTGCGTCCATCAACAGGCGGATACGCTGTTCCTGTTCCAGCCAGGTATCAAGTTGGTTGGTGGTTGTCATGCCGAATTCCCTTATGTAAGGTTGTATATGCAAGTATTGTAGCTACAATCAAGGCATGAACACTGTCGCATCCGTTCCAGCACCCGCGTTACTTAAGCCGCAGGGTTGTACCAATCTTCAGCTTCGTCAGCTGATGCGCCGGGTGTCGCAGCACTACGACCTGGAAATGGCCCGTATCGGGCTCAAGACCACGCAGTATTCGCTGCTGTCGTATGTAGTGAAGCTGGGGCCTATCCGTCCGGGCGATCTGGCGCAGGCCATGAAAATGGAGCCTTCCACCCTGACGCGAAACCTCAAGCCCTTGATCACCGCGGGCTGGGTAGAGTTGGCGCCGGGTGTGGATGGGCGCAGCCGCCTGGTCACGGCCACGGAAGCTGGGCGTGACAAGCGCACCGAGGCCCAACGTCGCTGGAAGGTAGCGCAAGAGAGCCTCAACCAGACGCTGGGTGTGCAGCGCGTGATCGCACTGCACACGCTGATCACCGAATCACTTGAACTTTTGTCTCCTCTTGAAACGGGAACCGATGATGTCTGACGCTCTTTCCATCAAGCCCCGCGCATCCACGGCCGTATGGCTGGTGTTGCTGGCTGCGGCCGGCACCTTTGCACTCACCATGGGCACCCGGCAAACCATGGGCCTGTTTTTGAGTGCGCTCAATACCTCTACCGGTCTGGGGCTGGGCAGCATCAGCCTGGCATTTGCGTTTGGGCAGCTTTGGTGGGGGCTAACGCAGCCGTTTGCGGGTGCATTTGCCGACAAGGTGGGCGCAGGCCGTGTGCTGTTCATCGGCATCGCACTGGTGGCTCTGGGGACCTTCCTCACGCCGTTCATGACGTCCACTGCCGGGTTGATCTTTTCCATTGGTGTGTTGGCAGCTGGTGGTGCCGGGATGGCCGGGCCTGCCGTGCTGATGGCGGCTACCACCCGCATGATTCCAGCGGACAAGCGCGGCCTGGCCACCGGCATCGTCAATGCTGGCGGCTCGTTTGGCCAGTTTGTGATGGCACCCGTTGCGGGCGCATTGATGATCGGCATGGGCTGGGCCAATGCCATGCAGGTGCTGGCCTTGATCGTGTTGCTGGCGTTACCCGCCGCTTTTTTGCTGAAGGGCAACTCGCAGCAGGCAGCACTTGTGGGGCAAAAATCCGTGTCGACGCGTGAGGCCATTCGTGGCGCCCTGCGCAACCCCAGCTACCTGATGCTGGCAGCCGGGTTTTTTGTGTGTGGCTTTCACGTGGCATTTCTGGCGACTCATTTGCCGGGTGTGATCGCATCTTGCGGGTTGCCGGTCCAATACGGCGCCTGGTCGCTGGCCATGCTGGGGCTGTTCAACATCGTAGGCAGCGTCGCGATGGGTTGGGCCGTGGGCAAGTGGCGCATGAAGTCGCTGCTGTCGCTGGTTTATGCAGCGCGGGCGGCTGCAGTGGTAGTATTTTTGCTGGCACCCAAGACCGGGCCGGTCATGCTGATATTTGCTGCCGTGATGGGTTTGACCTTTCTCTCCACAGTCCCGCCGACCGCCGGTTTGGTTGCCAAATTTTTTGGCACTGCGAACATGGCTACGTTGTTTGGCATCGTGATGCTAACGCACCAGATTGGCGGTTTTCTGGGTGCTTGGTTGGGCGGCAAGGTGTTTGAGGCCACCGGCAATTACAACTGGGTCTGGTACATCGACATTGTGCTGGCGGTAGGCGCCGCGCTGATTCACTTGCCGATCCGTGAAGCACTGGTCGCCAAACCGGCTTCAGCACGGGCCTGAATGTGCAGGCTAGACCGGCACCGTGTAGTTCAACGCCATGCGCCCGCCGTCTACCGTCACGATTTCACCGGTGACGTAACTCGCGGCGTCGCTGGCCAGCCAGGCCACGACATCAGCAATCTCCTCCGGTAAACCCAGGCGCCGCATCGGTGTGCGGCTCATGATTTTATTCCGCGCCTCGTCGCTTGTCAGCACCGCTTTTTCGGCCAGCGCAGTGGCGATGGTGCCAGGCGCCACTGCGTTGACGCGGATGCCTTTGTCTGCCAGAGCCAGTGCCATTGCGCGGGTAAGCTGGTTGATGCCGCCCTTGCTCACGTTGTAGCTGGCGATGGTGGGAATGGCCAGCACGCCATTGACAGAACTCATGTTGACGATGGCGCCGCGGGATTCCCTCGCCATGGCCCGTGCCACCGCCTGCCCCATCAGGAATGAGCCTTTGAGGTTGACGCGCAGCACCTCGTCAAAGTCCTCTTCCGTCACGTCGAGAAAGTCGGCAGCGCGGAAGATGCCAGCGTTGTTCACCAGCACGTCGATGTGGCCATGCATCTTCAGCGTTCGGGCCACGGCTGCGTCGACATCGAGCTTATCACCCACATCACAGTGCATGTACTGCGCGCCGAGCTCGGTGGCCAGCGAACCGCCCCGACCGTCGTCCACGTCTAGTATTACGACCTTGGCCCGTTCGCGGGCGAACCGCCGCGCGCAGGCTTCACCAATGCCCTGCGCGCCACCCGTGACGATAGCGACCTTGCCGTTCAGGCCAAAGCAGATGACTGGCGATGATTGTGGAGAAATTTCAGGCATTTTAGGGTTCAAGCCCTCATCAGACCTGCGTGAGAAGCTATGAAAAGCATAGCATCTTCCCGCACGGCGGCAGCGCTTTTGCCGGGCTTGTAGAGTGCAGAGCCGATGCCGAAGCCGTCTGCACCCGCCGCGCGCCAGTCAGCCATATTGCCCGGTGCAATACCACCCACGGGTAGCATCAGGGTGCCTGTGGGTAATACTGCCTTCATGGCTTTGACGACCGCAGGAGACGCCATTTCTGCTGGAAACAGTTTGAGCCCATGTGCACCGGCTGCGAGCGCACCGAAGGCTTCAGTAGGGGTGGCGATGCCGGGCAGGCAGATCATGCCTAGCCGCACCGCCTCTTTCACCACCTCGGCGTTGAAATTGGGTGAAACGACCAGTTGACCACCGGCGGCGTGTACCTCACGCACTTGCGCTGCGGTCAAAACTGTTCCTGCCCCAACCAGCGCCGTGGGGTAGCTTTTTGCCAGCAGGGCAATACTGACCAGCGGTTGTGGGGAGTTGAGCGGCACCTCCAGCAGGCGAAAACCTGCGCCCGTTAACGCTTCACCAATGGCTGGGGCTTCGGCTGGTGTTAGCCCCCGCAGAATGGCGACCAATGGCAGTTTGGCAAACGCAGCGGAGAATTTTTCAGCAGGGGTCATCATCTTTTTCAGGTTAAACAGGAGCAGTTGATCGGCCCAGTGATCTGGACAGTGCAAACAAACCGGCCCAGGTGGCCTCAGCACCAAACAGGCGGGACTGCACGCCATGCAAAGCTAGAACCTGTGCGTAGCGCTGGGTAAGGGCAGGCGCACCGATCAGGTTCACGCTGGTGCCCTTGATCAGCCTTTGCGCGCCAACTTCTTCACCAATGATCAGGCCTGACAAATAGCTGGCCAGCGCGGACGCGCTCATGCGGGAGAACAGCGACAGCGTGCGTGCGCTGAACGCGTTGTGAAGCAGCCCGGCGCCTTCGCGAGACTGGTTAACACCCTGAATAAACGCGGCCTCATCGAAGGGCGCATCTGCGTCAACTGTTTTGGCCAGAATGGACAGCCGGCTGAGAAGTGCATAAAACTCGCCAGTCATGAAGGTACTAAAGCCCGTCACACGGCCATCGGACACCTGAGCCCATTTGTTGTGGGTGCCAGGCAATACGAATACGCCGTCGCGCAGGCCTGAAAGCTGCATCGTGCCCAGAATTTGTACCTCTTCTCCCCGCATCACGTCAGGAATGTTGGTCAACCCCGCAACGGCAGAAGGGTGTTCACAACTCAGGCCGGGCACGATGGCGATACGGGCATTCGGCAGCCCCTGGGGCGCATCGGCAATCCACATCAACCGTGCTGCAACTTCATCAAACCCTGCCGGGCAAGGGCAGTAGGGAGCTTCAACCCAGCCCTGTTTGCTGCCAGCCATGCCGGATATCAAACAAAAGGAGCCGCTCGCCCTCGCCCAGTCTCCAAAGTTTGCTTCAAAAACAGTAGCAAACTCGCCGGGTGCCACCGTTTGAATGCCACGTGGCACAGACTTTTCTTCGAGCACGTGGCCCTGGGCATCCAGCCGTGCAGCGCGCAACGAGGAAGTGCCCCAATCAACGGCAAGCAGGGTGGAAGTTGGTTGGCTCATGCGCTGATCGTACCAGCGCTGTCATGCCATCTGCATGGCCCCCGATAGCAGAACGTGTATCCCCGGTGGGGCGGATTTGACGCCGTGAATCAGGGCCTTGCTCACCTTGCCGGCATCAATGGCTTTGTAGTTGGCCGGAATCAGGGAGCTGAGGGCGGACATCGCCGCCAATCCCAGTTTCTCGCCCAGGCGTGAGGGTTGATGCAGGGCGTCGCGATTACCTGCCAGCATGGATGGACGGGCAATCACCAGCACCTGGAAGCCGACCTTTGCGAGGGCTTCTTCCATTTCGCCTTTGACGCGATTGTAGAAAACGCCGGACTTCGCATTGGCGCCCATGGCGCTGACCACTCCCAATTTCGTAGCGCCTGACTCTTTGGCAGAGAGGGCGACAGCCACAACGGCATCGAAATCGATGGAGCGGAACGCTTGCTGACTACCCGCTACCGAGATGGTGGTACCCAGAACGATGTAGACATCGTCCACGGCAGGCAGAGCAGGTAGACGCCCGAAGTCCACCGTGTGATGGATCAGCTTGGGATGTTGCACAGCGGGGGGCCGACGGCCCACGCTGTGAATGGTTGCGTAATTTTTATCGGTTAAAAGAGCCGCGAGAACCGCCTGGCCCACGAGACCCGTTGCCCCCGCCACCAAAGCCACCCGACCCGCCACCGGAACGTCCGCCGCCACCGCCGCCATAAGAGCCTCCATTGCGATTGCCGCCGCCATAACCACCGCCGCCCCCGCCACGGCGTGCGCCGCTGCGTTCAGCCATCATGTCCACGCTAGTGCGCATCGGATCAGGCTGGCCACCTTGGGCGGGGCGGGGTGCTTGTCCACCGTTCCCGCCGCCGGAGCGGCTGCGATCCTGTGGAGGGCGTGCGCCGAAGCTGCGCCCTGCATGGTCTGTCGGTTGCGCATCGCCGCGCACGCCTGAACCACCACCGCCGTTGCCACGGTTGTTTCCACGACCGCCGCCCTGGCCGCCACGTCCACCACCACCGTTCCCGCCGCCGCTTCCACCCCGGTCACCCTGTCCTGCACGGTTGTCACGCACGCGTTGCAACATTTCTGTGCGTGCGTTGCGTGCCGCTGCCTGCATGACATCGCGACTTGGCGGTTTGCCTGCGCCACCCCAGATGGTCTGGCGGCCCATGGCAATGGGTTCAGCCTTTTCACCGGGTTCGGGTGCAAAGCCTTCAACAATTTTGACTTCAATGTTTTGCTTGGTGAAGCGTTCGATGTCCTGCATGAAGCCTTCTTCATCCAGACACACCAGATTCACAGCTGCACCATCCGCGCCAGCGCGGCCCGTGCGGCCAATGCGGTGCACATAGTCTTCACTGACGTTCGGGATTTCATAGTTCACTACGTGCGGCAGATCATCAATGTCGATGCCGCGGGCAGCGATGTCAGTAGCGACCAATGCGCGAATGTCGCCGCTTTTAAAGCCACTGAGAGCCTGCGTACGCGCAGCCTGGCTCTTGTTGCCGTGCAGGGCCATGGCCTGAATGCCGTTCTTCGTCAAAAACTCGGCCACGTTGTTGGCGCCAAACTTGGTACGTGTGAACACCAGCACCTGGCTCCAGTTCTGCTCGTTGATGATGTGCGCCAGCAGTGCCTTCTTTTTGCCCCGGCCTACCGGGTGAATCACCTGGGTGATTCGTTGTACGGTGGTGTTACGTGGTGTGACCTGCACACTTTGCGGGCTTTTGAGCAGCGTGGCGGCGAGATCACGAATTTCATCGCTGAAGGTGGCCGAAAACAGCAGGCTCTGTTTTTCCTTGGGCACAACAGCCAGCACTTTTTTCACGTCATGGATGAAGCCCATGTCCAGCATGCGGTCGGCTTCGTCCAGTACTAGTATCTGTACCTGGCCCAAGTCCAAAACCCCTTGTTGCAGCAGGTCAAGGAGACGGCCCGGCGTGGCCACCAGAATGTCCACGCCCTTTTTGACGCGGCTGATCTGTGGATTCATTCCAACACCACCAAAAATAACGGTGGAGGAAAGTTGCAGGAATTTGCCGTATGTTTGAACCGATTCTTCCACTTGGGCGGCCAACTCGCGCGTTGGTGTGAGCACCAGTGCACGGATGCCCGTACCGCCAAATTTGTTCTGGGCGCTGCGACTCATGCTCAGTTTGTGGAGCATTGGCAACACAAATGCGGCTGTTTTACCGGTTCCGGTTTGAGCGCCACCGAGTAAATCGTGGCCTTCCAGTATCACGGGAATGGCCTGTGCCTGAATGGCGGTGGGGGTTTCGTAACCATGCTCGCGCACGGCTTTAACAATGGCCGGAGCCAGCTTCAGATCTTCAAAGTTCATGGATGTGGCGCCCATCCAGGGCGCTTGGGATATCGGCCTGTCCCAGTGTCAAGACGCCGGGCCAGTGAAAGGCAGATAGATTCAAAAATGGAACAAATGCGAGAGGCTTTGTCCCCAGCAAGGTGCTGACGTTACGGGCAACTGGAGCTCCACAACTGCGCGGATTATCGCATGGACTGACTTTTTTCTGGCCGTTTCATTGTTCTCCAGGTAAGTTGGTCAACTCGCAACAAGATGTTACCGATATGCCAAGGCAGGCCTGTACCAGTGAGAATGGAAAAATTCCGGTCTGAACACCGGGCAACGGTTCATGCTGAAAGCAAGGAAAACGGTTAATGAAGAAATTTCTGTTGCGTCGAATTGGCGTGGCAAGCAATGAGACGATTGCACGCCCGTCACTTGCAGACTGCATTGAAATTGTTCTTGCGCAGTCTGGTGCGCTGGTAGGCGACGTTCTTCACGGGTTGACCGCTTCGGCTGTGCGACAAACTGCCAGCCGCTCGGCGCATGACATGAGCCCTGCAAGCAAACTCGCGGTCCGGCACCTGAATGCCAACGCTGAGGCCTTCAGGGAAACCTTTGCCGGGGAGCTGCGTCAAGCCGTTTTCAACGGTGGAACACAGGATTCTTCAGAGCCTACACTGGTCCGTTTTGCCGATATCCAGCTATTTGACACGCGCGAAATCGACGAAAGTATTGAATTTGCACTTGCTCAGCAAGAGGTTTTCCGGGCGGTGGATGACGTATTGCCACCGTTTTCGGCACTTGTTAGCGGGCTGCTGGGATGGATCACTGTTCAGGCACACCTTAATCCGCTGAAACCCGACGCATTTGTGCGTGCATTACATCGCGGCTTGATTCAGCATGTTCCCGATGAGGCTGTGCGATCTACGTTGCTGACTCCGGCTGCCGGATTGCTTGGGGTTAGCCTCAGACAGCTTTACCGGGAGGCGGCGGATTGGCTCCGGTCTCAAGGGGTTGAGCCGGCTGATCCCCTGGGTGGCCCCGCGGGTGACAGCGCCGCTTCACGAGCCAAACCTGCAGATAACACCGTTACCCGCACGCTGCTGACCCTCGACAAGTTGCGCCGTCTGCTGTCTGGTGAACTGGAGACCGGAGCCAATAACGCCAGCATGAAGGACTTTATGCACACGGTTCCCGCATCGTTTGTGGCGCTGCAGGATCTCAAGCTGATTGAGCCCATGATGAAACGCCTGGCTCAGCGGTCGGCACAATCGATTGCCAAGGAGGGTAACGTTTCTTCGAGTAAAGCTACGCCAGCGCAAATTGCTCGCGAACATACCCAGAGCAAGCAGCTGGGCCGGCGCTTGGGCAAAGAGGTAGTTCGCATGATGTTGGATCACCTCATGTTGGACCAGCGACTGTTGCCCAAGGTCAGGAGGCAGCTCAGGCTGGTCGAGCCGGTTTTGATGAGGCTTTCCAAATCGGATCCCCGCTTTTTTTCCGAACGTCAACATCCGGCCCGGCAGTTTCTGGACCGTCTGACGCATCGCAGTCTAGGTTTTTCGACGGAGCGCGATGAGGGTTTTGCGAAGTTTCTGACGTCAATATCTGACGCGGTGGATGTACTTGCCAAAGGAGCTGCCGATGCGGCGTCGTTTACTTTGGTGCTGCAGAAACTGGATGAAGGCTGGGCCCGTGATGAAGCGGTTCAACGCCAGCGACAGGAAAAAGCGGCTAGAACCCTGCTCCACGCCGAACAGCGAAACCTGCTTGCGCAACGCCATGCAGATGAATTTTCCGAGCGTTTCAAAGATCAAAAGCTGCCTGACTTCGTGACTTCCTTTCTTCAAGGGCCATGGTCTCAAGTGGTGGCAGAGTCTCAACTCAGCTGCCTCGACGGCACGGTGGACCCGCAGGGCTATCTGGCGCTGATTGATGACCTGGTTTGGAGCGCCCGGCTTGGAGTAACGCGTCGCAATCCTGCGCGATTGGTTCGGCTGGTTCCCCAGTTGTTAGGTCAGCTACGCCAAGGTCTTAAGCTGATCAGCTTTCCTGAAGAGCGAATCACGGCTTTTTTTGATGAATTGATTACGCTTCACGAAAAAGCCTTTGAGAGCCATAGGGCTGCGATGGCTCCGGATCGAAGTGAGCCGGTTGATGTAGATCTGAATATCGACTTTGCGCTCTTGCCTGGGGAGGAGGTTCATCAGCTGGAAGCCGACATTTCAGAAGACGGTCTTTTTCCAGATCTGCCCGAGTCAGCTGCATTCTGGGTGGCGGACGACGAATCTGGCGGAATGGACTACCAGGGTGCAGAAGCCGCCACCGCCATGGACTTTTCAGGAAAGTCCGAGGCTGGCAATGTGCAATTTAATGGACCGTGGTCCCCAGCTGACTTGAGTACTGGCTCCTGGGTTGAGTTATTGCTCAATGACGATTGGGTGCGAGCCCAACTCACCTGGTGCAGTCCTCACCGCACGCTGTTTATGTTTATCTCTGGTGCCGGGCTGGCTCATTCCATGTCTCGCCGGACGATGGAGAGGCTGGGTGCCCAGAACAGGATTCGCCTGGTCTCCAGTGGCGATCTGATTGACAACGCCCTTGACGCCGTTGCACAAACGGCTTTGCGTAACGAGCTTGGCGAGGCGCGTCAAACTGCGAGTCCGGCGCCCAAGAAATAGGGTGCCAGTGGCCCCGGTTTGGACGGGCTGGGTGGCCACACCCGATAATGCGGTATTTATCCCGCTAGAACTCACGCAATGGCTCAATACGTTTTCTCCATGAACCGCCTCGGCAAGATCGTGCCACCCAAGCGGTTCATTCTTAAAGATATCTCCCTCAGTTTCTTCCCTGGTGCCAAGATTGGCGTGTTGGGGACGAACGGCTCTGGTAAATCCACTCTGCTCAAGATCATGGCAGGTGTTGACAAAGAGTTTGAAGGGGAAGCCATGCCTATGGCCGGCCTGAACATCGGTTACCTGCCGCAGGAACCACAGCTCGACCCCGAGCAGACTGTTCGTGAAAGCGTTGAAGCAGGCATGGGCGATATTTTCAAGGCGAAAGCCCGCCTCGAAGAAATCTATACGGCATACGGTGAAGCTGACGCCGACTTTGATGCGCTTGCCGAAGAGCAGGCCAAGATGGAAGCCATCATAGGTAGCGCGGGTTCCGACTCGGAGCATCAGCTTGAGATTGCGGCTGATGCTTTGCGCCTGCCGCCTTGGGAGGCCAAAGTAGGCCTCTTGTCTGGTGGCGAGAAACGTCGTGTGGCCCTTTGTCGGCTACTGCTGTCCAAGCCGGACATGTTGCTTCTCGATGAGCCTACCAACCACCTAGACGCTGAATCTGTTGACTGGCTGGAGCAGTTTCTGCAGCGCTATCCCGGGACTGTGGTTGCCATTACCCATGATCGATACTTTCTGGACAATGCTGCCGAGTGGATTCTGGAACTGGACCGTGGCTCCGGCATTCCTTACAAAGGCAACTACAGCGACTGGCTGCAGCAAAAGCAGGAACGCCTGGTGCAAGAGCAAAAGGGCGAAGAGTCCCGCGCCAAAGCCTTAAAGAAAGAGCTGGAGTGGTCTCGCCAGAACCCCAAGGCACGTCAAGCCAAGAGTAAGGCCCGTCTGGCACGCTTTGAAGAGCTGTCTGATTTTGAGTACCAGAAGCGCAATGAGACCAACGAGATCTTCATACCCGTGGCAGAACGGCTGGGTAATGAAGTGATCGAGTTCGTCAACGTGAGCAAGTCGTTTGGCGATCGAGTGCTGATCGACAACCTGAGCTTCAAGGTGCCTGCGGGCGCCATTGTGGGCATCATTGGACCAAACGGCGCAGGCAAGTCCACACTGTTTCGCATGATCGCCGGTCAGCAAAAGCCCGATAGCGGTGAGGTCAAGATCGGATCGACCGTCAAGATGGCCTTCGTGGACCAGAATCGCGACGATCTTTCCAACGAAAAGACCGTCTGGGAGGATGTTTCTGGTGGCCTGGATATTCTCAATGTGGGCAAATTCCAAATGGCCAGCCGCGCATACTGCGGGCGCTTTAATTTCAACGGTTCGGACCAGCAAAAACGCGTTGGTACTTTGTCCGGTGGAGAGCGTGGACGGCTTCATCTGGCCAAGACGCTTATTGCCGGTGGTAATGTATTGATGCTGGATGAACCGTCAAACGATCTGGATGTCGAGACCTTGCGTGCGCTGGAAGATGCCCTGCTGGAATTTGCCGGCTCGCTGATGGTGATCAGTCATGATCGCTGGTTCCTGGACCGAATTGCAACACATATCCTGGCTTGTGAAGGGGACAGTCAATGGACTTTCTTCAACGGAAACTATCAGGAATACGAAGCAGACAAGAAAAAGCGACTGGGTGAGGAGGGTGCCAAGCCCAAGCGGATGCGGTTCAAGGCGCTCAAGTGAATTTCTGAACAAGCTGGATGTGTCCGTAGCTGCGAATTCAAAACGGAGAATTTACGTTTTGAGCATTTTGCGCCGTACCAGTTGAATATGATTGCGCAATGCGTACAACTCGTCCGTGTATGACAAAGGCACCGTGATTTTCCCGACCCGTTCGTCCATTTGATCCAGCTCCGCCACTAGTGCAGTACCCGATCCAGGTTCTGAATCCAGCCGACCCTCGATTTCTCGCAGTTGGCCATACCAGCGAAATACGCGGGAACGAATCCGGAATTCATATAGCGGAGGAATGATACGGCTCAGCGGCAACAGAACCGCAATGATGATACCCAAAGCCAGCCACATTCTTTCCATCAGATTGGCCAGTGAAAAAGGCAGATAGCGCTGCAGCAAAGGCACGCCATTCTGGATGGTGCGCTCGGCTTCTTTGGCCAGGGGAAATTCGGTATTGGCTGCGTTGGGAAATTCATGCGCCCGGCTGAACCAGCCGGCACCGCCATGGAATGAAAGTGAGGCCTGAGAAAACAACTGGAGAATCGCCGGATGGACCTTGGGCCCGGTAAGCAGGGTCGTGGTGGGGGCGACAAGCCGCACATCCGTAGCGGGCAGGTCAGACGCCAAATCTACAACTCCCCGGGGTAGCGAAACTGCTGCAAGAAAGGGCAGGCGACGTGAGTAAGCTTCATTCTGAGCAAAGTCCATCAGTTTGATGCCAGGCGTTTGCAGCAGCATCTGCACCATGAGGGACTCCGGGGCTGAAGCGAATACTAACGCGTCGAGCTCCCCGTTCAAAAAAGCCACCGTTGCCGAGGTCTGGTCCAGTTGTGACAAAGTCATGCCGGATGATTCAATACGGTTGACGTCGAATAGCGCATTCATCAGATTGGGTACGCCATCACCAGCCGTGCCCACATTGACGCGTAAGCCCTTGAGTTGGGTCAGCGAACCGAGGATGCCCGTTGGTGTCACTTTCGATGCTGACTCCGCGCGGTAAAACAGCCAGACGGGTTCCACGAACAGGCTTCCCAGAGAAACGGGTGCGTTGTCACCAGACACATCGCGCGCGCCACTGCCACCTTGTACAAAGCCGAGGTCGGCCTTTCCTTCGCGTACCAATTGCAGGTTGGCTGAAGACCCCTCGCTTGGTAGCAGCACGACCTGAATGCCGTTGGCAGCCAGCGCTTTGGCATAACGCGTGCCGAACTCGGCATATGCGCTTTGAGCTGGTCCGGTGGCCAGGGTCACTCGTTTGGGTGGATTGGGGTCTAGCCACCAATATGCCAGCGTCAGCAGAACAATCGCTACCAAGATGAATGGGCCGGCTGGCGCGAGCAGGTCCCGCAGCGACAGTAAAGTATTGCGAATTGCTTTTGGCATGGGTATTTCGTAACGTTTCAGTCTTGCTTCTTTAAATCGCACGCCGCTGGCCAGAAGATGCCGCTTTGCGTGATACCGCGTGCTGCGCGTATGCCCCGCGCGACTGCGATCGCTGTCACTTCAGCTGCTGCTGTGGCCAAGGCTGTCATGCCCAGTGTTTTTCCCGATTTGCCAGTACCCATGGCGAACATACAGTCCCCGTCTGACATGGTGTGCACGGGGTTGATAGTGCGCGCCAGGCCATCATGGGAGACCTGTGCCAACCTGTGGGCCTGGGCCTTGGTGAGAATCGCATCGGTGGCAACTACCCCCAGTGTCGTATTTGTACCGGCCAATATTGGTCTTGGGGTGTGGCCTGCCAGTATGGCATGACGACTGTCGATTAGCGACAACTCCTCCACCGACAGGCGTGCGCCGGCAATTACTTGGCCTGTACCTGAATCGACAACATCACCCAAGGCGTTGCAAACGACGATAGCGCCAATTGTCACGCTGTTGATCGTCACTGATGCGCTGCCGATGCCTCCTTTCATCGCACGCTCGATGCCGAAAAGTTTGCCAACCAATGCGCCCGCACCCGCACCAACGTTGCCTTCCATGGGGGCGGCGCTACTGGCTCCTTCACAGGCCGCATACCCCGCTGCGGCGTCAGGTCGGATGAAATAATCGCCTACAGGAAGGTCGAACAAGACTGCCGCAGGCACGATAGGAACCAGCCCATAGTGAACTGGAAGACCGACGCCATTTTCTTCCAGCCACCGCATGACGCCTGAAGCTGCATCCAACCCCCACGCGCTGCCGCCCGAAAGCGTGATGGCGTGTACCTGATCCACCAGATTGGAAGGGTGCAGCAGATCAGTTTCCCGGGTTCCTGGCGCAGCCCCGCGAACGTCCACACCGGCAATTGCACCGCCCCGTGCGATGATCACGGTGCAGCCTGTTGGGCGCCGCGAGTCGGTGAAATGTCCAACCTCGATACCCGCAACCTGTGTAATGCTGCCGGGAGCGTCAAGCGCGAGCGGTATTGATAATGAGCGGGTCATGATTTTTCATTATCCATGGTCGGCCTTTTTGACTTGCGTCAAGAACCTGACGTAGCATCACCGACTAGACTCAAGCATAAATTAAGGAGCACTTATGAAAATTCTTCTTGCTGTAGATGGCAGCGATTTCACCAAGAAAATGTTGGCCTACTTGGTGACCCATGATGAGCTGTTTACCACGGGCAATGAATACACCGTGTTCACGGCTCAGGCAGCATTGCCCGCGCGTGCTCGTGCGGCCGTAGGAAAAGAAGTCGTCGATCAGTTTCACAAAGACGAAGCCGAAAAAATCCTGTCGCCTGTCTGCAAGTTTCTTCTGCGCCATGGTATTGATGCCAAGAGTACCTGGAAAGTGGGTCCTGCAGGTGAAACCATTGGCAAGTTCGCCGATTCTGGAAAATTTGATTTATTGATCATGGGCTCGCACGGTCATGGAGCGCTGGCCAATCTGGTGATGGGATCAGTTGCAACGCAAGTGCTGGCACACAGCAAAACTCCGGTACTGATGGTTCGATGATGTGACTTTAAGTGGGCCAGTTGGAGCCATGTTCTGGCACCGTGGCCCGCCACCCCAGCTCGTGTTGTATGCGCTTGCGAAGTAGGTCGGCTGGGCCGGGTTCTCCGTGGACAACATAAACCTGATCTGGCGCTTTCGGCATCGTTCGCAGCCAGGTGAGAATTTGATTGGCATCCGCATGAGCTGAGGCTGATTGGAGTTGCACGACCTCAGCATTTATTTCCACCTCACGACCATGAATACGCACGGTTTTTGCCCCGCTGGCTAGCGTTGCACCGCGGGTGCCAGGCGCCTGGAAGCCCGTCAGAATAATCATGTTGCGATGATTGCCCGCATAGAGCGCGAGATGGTGTAGTACTCGACCACCTGTCGCCATTCCACTGGCAGACAGAATGATCATAGGGCCGTGCCGGTATGCCAGTGCGCGGGAGTCATCTGTGCTGCTGATCATGGTGGCTGTGTGCGTTAAAGCGTTTGCATCTTTGGCCTCAAGCCGGTGATCCCCCAGGTGCCGTTTAAAAAGATTTGTTGTGTGGACCGCCATAGGACTGTCCAAAAATACCGGCAAAGATTGTGGCAGGTCCCCCTTTATTTTCAACATGTGAATGGCGTGAAGCAGAGCCTGGGCTCTCCCCACAGCAAAAACGGGGATGACAGCCACGCCGCCTCGC
>Ga0116157_10002158_pt1 | contig 19288 bp, 10 predicted proteins | sample AD_UKC048_MetaG_FD_89882 | JGI IMG/M metagenome (GOLD analysis project Ga0116157, IMG submission 89882) | Active sludge microbial communities of municipal wastewater-treating anaerobic digesters from USA - AD_UKC048_MetaG | ecosystem: Engineered > Bioreactor > Anaerobic > Digestate | place: USA...
CGCTGGATGGAGCGGTTCAAGGTGGCAATGGGATTCCCGATGTTGGCCACCGCGATCTGGCTCTTCGACCTCACCGCGCCGGCCTATGGCCAGGCCGGGGTGCTCTGGATCGGTTTGTTCCTTGTCACGCTCGCCCTCGCCGCCTGGATTTGGGGCGAGTTCGTCCAGCGCGGACAGCAGCGCCGCGGTTTGGCCGGCGCAATCGCGCTGTGTCTCCTGATCGCGGGCTACACCGTGAGCCTCGAACGGCAGTTGCGATGGCGCCACCCCGCAGGTCAGAGCGCCACCGCGGATGTTGTCCGAGACAGTCCCGAGGGCCTCGCCTGGCATCGCTGGTCTCCCGAGGCTGTCGAACGCGCCCGCGCCGATGGCAGAATCGTCCTGGTGGATTTCACCGCCAAATGGTGCCTCACCTGCCAGGCCAACAAACGGCTCGCCATCGACATCCCGTCCGTCCGCGCCAAGCTCGATGAACTGGGAGGCATCGCCTTCCGGGCCGACTACACCAACCAAGACCCCCGGATTGCCGCGGAACTCAAACGCTACGAACGGGCGGGAGTCCCGTTGGTCCTGGTCTTTCCCAAGAAGGCGACCGAGCCGGCGATCATTCTGCCGGCGGCCCTGACGCCCGGTCTCGTCCTCGAAGCCCTCGCCCGGGCAAGCCGGTAAATGATTCGATTGATAAATTCAATGAATAATTTGAACTCTTCAAGCTTCTACTCTGTCTGAGTGCGATACGACCGGGCGCAGACAGACTGGCCTCGGTCAGGAAACGAATGCGAACCATATGAAGATGATAATTCCAATGCTGGCCGGCTTTCTGGTGGCTCAATCGCTCATTCTTGCCGACGTGAAGGTCGGGCAGCCCGCGCCGGATTTTTCAGGGACCGACATCCAGGGCAGAGTTCACAGGCTTGGCGACTACCGCGGCAAGGTGGTCGTGATCGAGGCCTACAACCTCGACTGCCCCTTCTGCGCCAACCACTACAAATCCGGCGCCATGCAAGCCCTCCAATCGAGCGTCGTGAGCAAAGGTGTCGTCTGGCTGGTCGTCAACTCGACCCACCCAGGGAATCCGTCCTACAGAAAACCGGACGCCGCCCGCAAGGAATTCGCTGCATCCGGCATTAAGGCGACGGCCTGGATTGACGACAGCAGTGGCGCGATCGGCAGGAAATACGGGCTCAAAACGACCCCGCATCTCGTCGTCATCAACCAGCAGGGCCTGGTCGCCTATCAGGGCGCCATCGACGACCGCCCAGCCAGCTCCGGAGACCCGCGCACAGCGCGGAACTACGTGCGTCAGGCGATCGAGGCCCTCATGGCGGGTAAGCCGGTGCCGACAGCCGAGACGAAGTCCTACGGATGCAGCGTGAAGTACGCTGAATAGCATATTCATCTTCAATGTCTTACTGCCTGGTCGGTTCGACGCCCTGCACAGACCCATCACCCCGGCATCTCCCATCCGATGCTCGAGAGGGTGTGCCGCGATGCGGGACATGTGAGGGCGGCGGTGGAGTGCATCTTGCTGATACCTCAGTAAGTCCTCAAAAGCGCATGCATGCTAGGTGTCAAATATTGGGAGGGTCAAGGGTGTGCACTGCCGAAAGTTGGCACGAATTACGCTATTTTTTAGCGTGCAACCAGTGGACTGGTTGTCTGGTTGGTTAGGTTACATGGGTTGGTCTTCGCCGATGGGACCGGGTGGTCCTGTCGGCGAAGTGTTTTGGCCCCTTTCGCTCCAAAGAGGCGCCAGTGTGGTGGCTCACAATTGGCTGGTGTTTCGTTGTGCCCCAAAACGCCTGGGCCAATCGTTGCCCCCCCCTGTATTTCGTGTCGGCTCCACACAGAGTCAGGCCGGAACGACGAGAGAGGCACACCGCTGCGCGTGATCGGATATGACGATGAATTGGATACAGCGGTGCGCCGGCGTGGTGGCGGCGGGCGCCATCCTGGGCGTCGCGAGTGGGTGTTCGCGGCATGATCACGCGATGGATGGTGGAGACGATGCCGGCCATCCCCATGACGAGGCTGTGGAGGCCAGATTCTCACAAATCCACGTCTTCGGCGATCGGCATGAGGTCTTTGCGGAACACCGGTTGGTGGTGGCTGCTACTCCGACGGAGTTCGTGACGCATGTCACCGACCTGAAGACGCTCGAACCACGGCGCGAAGGACCGGTGCGGTTCCTACTGCGGCTGGGGCAGGACGCGCCCATCGAACAGGTGGAGAGAGCTCCGACGCGGCCGGGGATTTACGAGGCCGTGCTCACGTTCTCCCAGGCGGGGGATTGGAACGTGATGCTGGTCGTGCCCGGCGACGAGGGTGAGGAGACGATCGCATTTCCGCCGGTGAGGGTCTTTGCCGATGCCCACGCGACCGAGCATGCCGCAGTGTCCGAACCGCCCGAAGGCATCAGCTTCCTCAAGGAGCAACAATGGCGCGTGCGGGTTGGAACGGAGATCGTCAGCAGGCGCACGCTGGCCGAGCAGTTGCGGCTGCCCGCGCATGTGGCGGCGCGTCCCGGGGCCCGGGCGCAGGTCATACCGCCAGTCGCCGGCCGCCTTCTCCTGCCGCCCGGACGATCCATGCCGATGGCCGGGGAGAGAGTCGAAGCCGGGCAGGTATTGGCGCTCATTCAACCCTCCTTTTCGGAAGCGGCGGGACGGTTCGTGGAAGCGGAGGGTGACGTGGTGCGGGCCAGGCTCGCGCTCGAACAGGCGGACGCGGCATTCAAGCGGATCGAGGTACTGGCCAAGGTCGAGGCCAAATCGGGGCGCGAGCTGCAGCAAGCGGAGTTCGAGCTCAAGACGGCGCAAGCCAGGTACGATGGGGCGTTGGCGCTGCAAAGCACGTATCGCCAGGTCAGCACCAACCTCGGGGCTGGGAGCGGCCCAGCGGGCCAGCCGGCGGTTGAACTCCGGTCTCCGATCGCGGGCATCATCACAACCCAGTCGGGCGCGGCGGTCGGGGAACACATCAGCGCCGAGGAAGCGGTATTCACCGTGCTCGATGCCACCACCGTATTTATCGAGGCCAGGGTGCCGGAGATGAGCATCGTGCGATTGGCCGAGACCAAGGCCGCCTGTTATGAACAACCCGGCAGGGAGGGCCAGTTCACCGCGATCACCGGGGACGGCCAGGGCCGTTTGGTGTTTCTGGGGATTCAAGTGGACACGGTGTCGCGGACGGTGCCGCTGGTCTACGAGGCGCGCAACGCGGACCAACGCCTGCGGGTGGGCCAGTCGTTGAACCTGTATGTGGAGACTGACCGCGCGGAAAGCGCAGTGGCGATTCCGAACGAGGCGATTGTCGAGGAAGGAGGGCGTCCGATCGCGTTTGTGCAGGTGGGCGGAGAGACATTCCAGAAGCGCGACCTGACGCTGGGCATTCGGGATGGAAACTGGGTTCAGGTCGTTTCGGGTCTTTTGGAAGGCGAACGGGTGGTTGCCAAGGGAGCCTACGCTGTCCGATTGGCGTCGGTATCGAGCGCGCTTCCTTCGCACGGCCATGCGCATTGAACATCGTATGACCGACAGACTCATCCAGTTCTCCCTCCGCAATCGCGCGCTCGTGCTGATGGCGGCCGTGTTGCTCCTGGCGCTGGGGACGCACACGGCGCTGCGGATGCAGGTGGACGTCTTCCCGGACCTGACCGCCCCCACGGTTGCGGTGATGACCGAGGCGCATGGCATGGCGCCCTTGGAAGTGGAGAGTCAGGTCACGCTGCCTCTGGAATCGGCCGTCAACGGGGCGCCCGGGGTGCGGCGGGTGCGGTCCTCGACGTCGGTCGGCGTGTCGGTCATCTGGGCGGAGTTCGATTGGGGCACCGACCCGTATCGGGCGCGGCAGATCATCGGGGAGAAGATTCAGACGGTGGTGGCCGGGCTGCCGTCCGAGGTCGAGGCGCCCATGCTGATGCCGGAAACCTCCATCATGGGAGAGGTCATGTTCCTCGCCCTGACCTCCGATCGGCAGACGCCGACCCAGATGCACACCTGGGCCGACACGGTGCTGCGGCGACGGTTGCTGGCGGTGCCCGGCATCGCCAGGGTGACGCCCACCGGCGGCGGCGAGAAACAGTTTCAGGTGGTGCTGTCACCGGCGCGGATGAGCGCGCACGCGGTGTCCATGAACGATGTGGTGGGGGCGCTGCGCGACTCGAACGAGAACATCTCTGCGGGGTTTATCAACGAGCGCGGCTCGGAGTACCTGGTGACGGGCGTGGGGCGCTTCCGGTCGCTGGCCGACCTTGGAGAGACCGTCGTGACACTCCGCAATGGGGCGCCGGTGCGGATCGCGGACCTGGGCGAGGTGCGTGTGGGAGAGTCGCCGCGGCGCGGTGAAGCCTGCGCCAACGGCAAGCCGGCTGTGCTGCTGGGGCTCTCGAAGCAGCCAGGCGCGAACACGCTGACCCTGACGCGCGAATTGGACAGGGCGCTGGACGAGCTGGAAAAGAAGATGCCCGCCGGCATGGCACTCAACCGGCACGTGTTTCGGCAGGCGACGTTTATCGAGGTGGCCATCAGCAACGTCAAGGAAGCCCTGCTCGAAGGCATCGTCCTGGTCATCGCCGTGGTGGCGCTGTTCCTCGCAAATCTCCGTGCGTCGTTCATCACAGTGCTGGCGATACCGCTGTCGCTGGTCGCGGCGGTCCTCGCGTTGCAGGCGCTGGGGCAGACGGTGAACACCATGACCCTGGGCGGGATGGCCATCGCCATCGGAGCCCTGGTGGATGACGCGGTGATTGACGTGGAAAACGTGTTTCGACGCCTCCGCGAGAATGCCCTGTTGCCCGAGGACCAGCGAAGGCCATCGCTCGATGTTGTGCTCTCCGCCAGCGTGGAAATCCGGCGCTCGATCGTGTTCGCCACGCTGATCATTGCGCTGGTGTTCACGCCCGTCTTCCTCCTGTCCGGCGTCGAGGGCCGGCTGCTGAAGCCGCTCGGCGAGGCCTACCTGGTGGCTCTGCTCGCCTCGCTTGTGGTGGCGGTGACGGTGACGCCCGCGCTCTGCTCGCTGCTGCTTCCGGGCAGCAGGGCCGTGTTGCGTGGGACGGAGCCGCGCCTGGTTCATGTGCTCAAGGAACGCTACGGGCGGATGTTGAGGCCGGTCCTGAACCATCCCTGGCGGGTGACGGTTCCCGCAATCGGCCTGCTGCTGCTTGCGCTGAGCTCGACCCCGTTCATGGGGCGGTCGTTCTTGCCCGAGTTCAACGAGGGATCACTGACCCTGACCGCCAGCACCCTGCCGGGGACGGCGCTGCCTGAATCCGCTCGACTGGCGCACCTGGTGGACGAGGCCCTCCTGATGTACCCCGAGGTCGTCAACGTGGGCCGGCGCACCGGTCGCGCTGAACTGGATGAACACTCCTTGGGAGTGGAGGCCTCGGAAATCGAGGTCTCCCTGCGAATGAAGGATCGCACCAAGGACGAGTTCCTCTCGGCGCTGCGACAAGACCTGGCGGGCATTCCCGGATTGACCATCAACATCGGCCAGCCGATTTCGCATCGGATTGACCATATGCTGTCGGGCACCCGGTCCAGCGTTGCCGTGAAACTCTTCGGTCCCGACCTCTACAAGCTGCGCACCCTGGGCGAACAGGCGCGTCGACTGATGAGCGCAGTGCCGGGGGTGGTGGACCTGAGCCTGGAACCGCAGGTGGATGTGCCGGTGCTGCGCCTGCGGTTCGACCGGCAGGCCCTCGCGCGGCACGGATTGCATGTGCGCCAGCTCGACAGCGCGCTCCAAGCGGCCATCCAGGGGTTGCGGGTGAGCAGCATTCTCGAGGCCCAGAACGCATTCGATCTTGTGGTGCGATTGGCTGATCCGCCGTTGCCCGCGTCAGGGCCGATTCCACCGCCGTGGAGCACCGAGACCCTGGGCGAACTCCTGATTGACACACCGGCCGGCGCGAAGGTCCCGCTGGCCTCGCTGGCGCAGGTCATCAAAGACACCGGACCAAACACCATCAGCCGCGAGCAGGTGGAGCGGAAGATTGTGGTGTCGGCCAACGTGGCGGAGCGGGATGTCACTTCGGTGGTGAAGGACATTCAGAAGGTGGTCAATCCGTTGGTCGAAGCAGAGCCGGGACACCGTGTCGACTACGGCGGACAATTCGAAAGCGCGGCGCAAGCCAGCCGCGTGCTGCTCCTGCTGGGCATCGCTGTTGTGCTGGGCATCGCCTTCCTCCTGCACCTGGCGTTCGGCTCCGGCCGCGACGCCGCCCTGGTGATGTTGAACCTGCCCCTGGCGTTGATCGGAGGCGTGGCCGGCGTGTTCGTCGGAGGCGGCGTGTTGAGCGTGGCCTCGCTCATTGGTTTCATCACGGTGTTCGGCATTGCCACCCGCAACGGCATCATGCTCGTGTCCCACATCCGGCACTTGCAGGAGCAGGAAGGCATCACCGACCTGCGGGAGGCAGTGCATCGGGGGGCGATGGAACGGCTGGCGCCGATTCTGATGACGGCGCTGGCCGCCGGGCTGGCGCTGATCCCGCTCGCGTTGTCGGGCGGCAAGCCTGGGAACGAGATTCAAACGCCGATGGCCATCGTCATCCTGTTTGGTCTCCTGACCTCGATGCTGTTGAACATGATCGTCGTCCCCGCGCTTTACCTGCGATTCGGACGGCGCGTGAATGCGCGGTGAATGAGATGCGTATGAAGACCCAACTCGCGGTTGTGTTTCTGGCGGCTGCCTTGGGAAGTCTCGCCTCCGTGCCGGAGGACAAGGCGGCCGCGCCACCGGTCACAGCGGTCGAGAACCTCACCCTTCAACAGGCCATCGAGATGGCTGACAGCCTGCAACCGCAGATCGCTGAGGCGAAGGCGCTGGTCGAGGCCGCCGAAGGTCGGGCACGGCAGGCGGGCGCGTTTCCGAATCCCGATGCGATTGCGGGAGCGCAGCAGCTCCCCCTCAGCGGCAATCGAGGCAACGAAAGGGAGTATGTGGCCGGCGTGGGGCAGACCGTTCCGCTCAGCGGACGGCTCGGCAGAGCACGCGAGGCGGAACTGCTGGACCGGGAGGTTCGCGCGCGTGGTTTGGAGGTGAAACGGCGGGAGATTCGCAAGCGGGTCCACAGTGCCTTCGCCACGGCGCTCTACCAGGAGAGGGCGTGGCAGGCCCAGCGTGAGATCGTGCAGAACGCCGCGAAGGCCGTGACCGTGACGCATGCCCGTGTCGAGGCGGGCGATGCGTTGAAAGAAGACTTGGCGCGGGTGGAGATGGAACTGGCCCGGGCCGAGGTCGAGGCGCAGCGCACCGAGTCGTTACGCGAGCAGGCGTTGGTCGCACTGAGAGCAGCCATCGGCGATGCCACGCTGACTGTGAAGTCAGTCGCGGGCTCGCTGGACACAACCTTCGAGATTCCGACACTGGAAAGCCTGGTCGCGAATTTGACGGCCCAGCCGGAGGCGGCATTGGCCGATGCGGACCTTCGCGCTCGCGCGGCGCGGGTGGACGTGGCGAAGTCGGAGCGGATTCCAGACGTAAAGGTGGAGTTGCTCTACCATCGCCTGGAGGCGGGCAGTGCGAACACGTTCGACCTGGGACTGAGCATCCCACTGCCGCTGTTTGACCGGAACCAGGGCAGGCTCAAGGAGGCGCGCGCCGAACAGGCCGCTGCTGAAGCACGGGCACGGATGACCCAGAACGACCTGAGCACTCGCCTCCGCGTGTCCTATCTGCAACTCACCTCCGCGCTGGCCAGCAGCCGGACGTTGAAGATGGAAATCCTGGCGCGGGCCGACACGGTGCTGAAGACAGCGGAGGCCCGCTATGCGGCGGGTGACATCAGCCTGACGGAACTCCTGCCCGTGCGCCGGGATTGGGCGGGGGTGCAATTGAGCTACCTGGAGTCGCTGCGAGACGTGATGCAGGCATGGGGCGAAGTGAAGACTTTTCAATGAGATGCTCCATGAGCGCGACTTCAGGACATGAAGGTCTTCTCGGGTGCGATGAGTGACTCTTTTCGTCGTCGAAAGCCGCTCATCCTCCCGGGGTATGGCGTGGCGGCTCTGACCAACCCGCTACTCCCTCTGGCCACGTCTGCCGACGCGGTTCTCATCGCGCGTTTCCTGGAGCGAATCGGCAAAGGCGTTCGGGGCGCGCCGCGTGACGCGCTGGTTGCGGACGCCGCTCCTGCAGCGATCCGGGGTGCGTGTTTCGGTCTCCGCCAATCCATGGACACGGCAGGGGCGGTGCTCGGTCCTGCGCTTGCCATGTTGCTGATGTGCTGGCTCGCCAATGACATCACGCGGGATCAAGCACTGCGCGCTCATCGTCAATGTTCCACTTTCTGATACCGTATGCACCGTTCTGATCCATCCCGCTGGCAGCACTCGCACGATTACACCGTTGACACCTCGGTGGCCGAGCGGCGCACCCGGATCGTGATTGCCATCACCGCGACGATGATGGTGGTCGAGATCGGCGCGGGGATGGTCTTCGGCTCGATGGCGCTGCTGGCCGATGGCTGGCACATGAGCACGCACGTGGCGGCGTTCCTCATCACCGCCCTGGCCTACCACTACAGCCGGCGCCACCGGACCGACGCACGCTACAGCTTCGGCACCGGCAAGGTGGGAGTATTGGGCGGCTTCGCCAGCGCGATCGTGCTGGCCGTGATCGCCCTGCTGATGGCCGGAGAGTCGATCCATCGTTTTTTCGCTCCCCAGTCGATCCAGTTCAACCAGGCAATCGGGGTGGCGATCGTTGGATTGATGGTCAACCTGGTGTGCGCCAGGCTGCTGCAGGGCGAGCATCATCACGCACGCGGCCACGGGCATGACCACGGGCACAGTCATCACCACAGCCATCACGACCTGAATCTGCGTGCCGCGTATGTTCACGTGCTCGCGGACGCCATCACGTCCGTGACGGCAATCGCGGCTTTGACGGCCGGCAAGTTTCTGGGCTGGTCCTGGCTCGATCCGGTGATGGGAATTGTCGGCAGTGGAGTCGTGTCCGCATGGGCCTGCGGCCTGATCCGGGACAGCAGCGGCATCCTGTTGGATCGGACCCCGGAGTCATCCGATCTCCCTGTGGAGATCCGGAGGGCGGTGGACAGCGACGGCGGTTGCGTGATCAGCGATCTGCACGTGTGGCAGGTGGCCGCGGGGAAGTATGCCGCCATCGTGTGCATCGCGGGACACAATCCAAGGCCGGCGGAGGCATATCGGGAGATGTTCCGCGAGCACGAGGAACTGGTGCACGTCACGGTTGAGGTGCACCGCGGCGCGTGACCCGCGTCGAGGTCGCCCGGCGTTCGGGGGTGGACCGACCGACTGTCTGGAGCCGGCTCAAGCGCCACCGAGTTCAGCCTTCGCCAAGGCGCCAGCCTGCGCGGTACTCGCGATGTGTGAGTTGCTGGGCGCGGTCGTTGTTCAGGATGCGTCCGGAGACGATGTCGTAATCGAACGGGCCTTCGACGAGGGTGGCGAGATTGGCCAGTTGCATCAGTTCGGTCATCGGACCGCCGATCTCGAACGGCGAGAAGGGAGTACCCTCTCCCTTGCAGGCCTGGACCCATTCCTGGTGATGGCCTGTCGACTTGGGCAGAATCTGAGGCGGCCCGGCTTTCACATCGGCGAATCGGTTCTCAGGCAAGAGGGTGAACCGCATGTTCCATGGGCACTCGGAGTAAATCGAACCCTTGGCGCCGACCAGGAGATCGCCCCAACCCTGCTGCGGATACCCCAGCATCAGGTCGACCGGCGGCTTGTCCTTGGCCCAAAGCGTGAGTTTGACCGGAGGCAGTTCACCGCGAGCCGGCAGGTCGAGGGTGATGCGGGAAGACTTCGGGTAGCCTTCCAAGTTCCGCTCCGAGGGATGGGCCTCGACATGCACAACCAGACGCGCGGGGGACGCGGATCGTGGCGCATTCCACAAATCAGCCAGACGCAGGGCGCGGAACATGAGGTTGGCCGTGTGACAGCCGAAGTCGCCCACGATGCCGCTGCCGAACGCGCGCCAACCGCGCCAATTCGCGGGCAGGTAGGTGGGGTGATAGGGGCGGGCCTCGGCCGGGCCCAGCCAGACATCCCAACTCAACGTGGCCGGGACGGGCGGTGTTTCGGCGGGACGCTCGAGCGGGCCGTTGCCGCCATCGAACCAGACATGCGCCTCGCGGACCTCGCCGATGGCGCCGCCCAGGACCAGTTCGGCGCCGCGTCGCAAGCCGTCACTTGCCGAGCCTTGGTTGCCCATTTGGGTGGCCACTTTCATCTTGAGCGCGGTTTCGCGCATGACCCTTGCTTCGCGGACAGTCCGAGTCAGCGGTTTTTCACAATAGACATGCTTCTTCCGCAGCATGGCGTCGACGGCGGCAACCGCATGGGTGTGGTCGGGCGTCGCGACCATGACGGCATCGATGTCGGCGTCCGCCTCATCGAGCATGCGCCGAAAGTCGGTGAAGCGCCGGGCCTTCGGATGCTTCTGGTAAATATCGCCGGCGCGGACCTGATCGACGTCGCACAGGGCGACGAGATTCTCGCCCAGGCTGGCAAGAGCATCGAGATTGCCCCGTCCCTGGCCGCCGACGCCGATTCCTGCGATGTTGAGTTTGCTGTTGGCTGTTGTGCCAAAGGCCAGCTTGGGATTGGACAGGATCAAGAGACCGGTTCCACCCAAGAACGAGGAGCGCAGGAATGCGCGTCGGGACCCAGCGTGTTTCATAGGCGGACCAGTGAACTCGAACCACATGCGGGGTCAATGTCGAATGTGCTGGCGCGCCGGCGCGCACGTCCGGTCATTTGCCCTTGACATTTCATTGCCAGGCTGTACCTGTGCCACAACGTTTCTTCCCAGGGAGTTCAGCATGCGACACCATGCGGATGCCACCATTGGTCAGCACAGTCTGGTCCGCCGCCGGGCGCGTCCTTCTGAGGCTGTGGAACGGGGCAGGCGTCCGCCCTGGCATCCTTGCGCGCGTGCACCATCGCCAAAGTCCGTCCCATGAAGACATTGATCGTGATTCACACCCTGGTCGTGGGCGCACTCGTCTGCGCCGCCCCTCGAACCGTTGGTCAACCTTGGATGAAGGTCACGCCGCCGCCGGACGTGGACAAGACGTATCCAACGAACCCTGACTATTCGTGCTCGCTTGCGACAGCCGCCAACATGTTGGCGGGCGCAGGGTACGGCAACGGCCCGACCATCCAGGCCCGCGCCGAGGACATCTACGGCAATATGACGGCCAATTTCGGCACGCTCAGAGGAAGGTGGATCGACACGTGCCTGAACTGGTGGCTCGAGTCCTCGCACAACACCCAGTGTATCAGCAACGCCTACCAGGTCGTGACTGTTCATGGCGGAACCGACTGCAGCGTGCCATTGGCCAACCCGTATCTCCCGCGCGCAGTCGGGAACGCACTTCGCCAATGCAGTTACGTGGGGTATGTCATCTGGTGGCCGCTCTGCGCCCCCTGGGCATGCTGCAATGGCGGACACTCGGTGACCGTCTGGGGCGACCACGGAGAGGCGGGCACGCTGACAGACAACCCGGCGACTGTTGTGATTGCCGACTCCGACGCCGACATGGGCGGGGACGTCAGCGCCTACGTCTGGGACGCGTATCACGATCCAGCCGCCGTCTGCAGATTCGGCGACGGATGGCACATTCCGTATTACAGCGACAATCTTGACCCCTATGTCATCCAGTGGGTCGAGTTGAGCGCGACGGAGGTCCCGACCCACTGCACCAACAGCACACAAACGGTGGTCCACTCGAAACAGGTGCATCAGAACGACCTCGACGAAAGACCCGCCTCGGACTTGCACTTCACGGTTGGCAGCGATGTGCCACTTTTGTCGTACCGCGTCGAAGTCGACTTCGCGACAAACACCGCACCCGCGATCGAGCCGATTTGGACTGAAGGGGAGTGTCGGGCGATCGATGTGGACGTCACGTTCGATGCGCCCGTGCCCTACTGCACCTGGGTGACCATCACCGCCACGTTCGTCGAGCCGGATTGGAACAGCATCACGTACTCGAATCTGCACTTCACCTTCCGGGATGGAGAGCCGGGCGCGGCGCAACCCGCTCTCAAGTGGAAGATCGAGACACCTCCGCAGCCCGAGCCCGTGTCCAACCAGACCGGAGGATGCGTGGTCGGCTCGTTCACGGTCTGGAGCCTGGATGGCGAGCAACTGAGCAACGACCGCATTCAGCACGAGTACGAGTGGGACCAGGACCCCGAGGCGCATACCGTGGTATTCGAGAATCTGAGCGTCGAGGGCTGCATTGTCCGGGATCTGAGATTTGGACACAGCTATGGATTGCTGGACCAGGGGGACTTGTGGGCATTCAGCACGTGGATGACCGTCGTGGCGAGTGAGTATGTGCTCATGCCCGGAGACCCGATCACCTTGGACCTCGATTGGGAAGGGCGGCTCCCGTATCCGCCCGCCCCTGGTCCGTTTCCGAAGCTGACGATGCTCTCGATCCAACGCGGCGCCGCAGGCACTGTCGAGATTTCCTGGACAGGCCCGGGCACGTTGCAGGAGGCGAGCGGGTTGGCCGGGCCGTGGACCGACACGGCGTTGCAGCAGAATCCGCAATCCGTTGTGGCGAGCGGGGAGAGTCGGTTCTTTCGCATCCTGGCCCGTTGACGGGTCGCGCGAACACGATGGGACGGTGGAGAGTCGGCGGCTCTTTATGTGAAAGCACTACGCGTATGAACTACCGCGGGCAGGTCGCGCGCGTTGAGCCGGCTGCAAGCCGGCGCTCCTGAGCGCCTCACAACATGCGGGTGAGCGTCGTTTTTCATGCCGAGGTTTCTGGCCGGCCTTGGCATTCAGCAGTTCAATGCGCACGAGGACCACTCGACGGGAGTTGAGGTTAACTCTCGACTCTCCACTCTGAACTCTCCACTCTCTTACAGTGTGGATGACCCGGTCTTGATCTCGGCGAGTTCCCTGCGCAGAGCCTCGGCCTGCGCGCGTCGTCCGGCCTTCTCGTGGCAGATGGCGAGATTCTCGATGGACTCGAGAGTGCCTGGGTCGCCAGGGGGGAGGTGGAGGCGTTTGAGCGCGAGGGTTTTTTCCTCCAAAGCCACCGCGTCATCGAGCCGATTGGCAGCCTGGTAGGAGATCGCCAATTCGGTCATGGCGTTGAGAGTGTCCGGGTGTTCCGGGCCGGCGACCTTGCGAAAGAGCTCGAGGCCAGACTCACCCAGCTTGATCGCCTGGTCGAGTTGGCCGTTTTCCCGATAGCCTGATGCAAGGCCAACCATGACCCAGAGCGTGTTGGGATGTTCGGGGCCATGAACTTCGCGACTGAGCGCCAGCACCCGCTCTTGCAGCCCGAGCGCGTCGTCTCTGCGTCCGGCGTCGGCCAGGGCGAATCCGAGCGCGTTCATGGCTTCGAGTGTGTCGGGGTTCTTCGGCCCCTTCTTTTTTTCGAGTGTCTTCAGCAACTCGCGTCGAACCTCGAGCGCCTGGTCCGTATGACCGACTCGAGTGTGGGCGGAGGCCAGCATGTCCATTGCGTTGACAGTGTCGTTGTGCTCTGAGCCGAGGATTTCGCGGCGGAGAGTCACGACCTCCTCTTGCAGTTTGAGGGCCTCGGCGGGGCGGCCAGCATCGAAGTAGGACCCGGCCAGGTTGTTCATGTACCCGAGGGTAACGGTGTGTTTGGGGCCGAGAACCGTGCCCGCGAGCGTTACGACCTTCTCCCACAGTTCGTTGGCCTCCTTCTTGCGACCGGCTTCGAAATAGAAAGCCGCCAGGCTGTTCATGGCCCAGAGGGTGTCGGGGTGCTCCAACTGATTCACTTGGACCTCCAGTTTCAGGACCTCTTCCAGGAGATCCAGCGCCTCATCGCGCCGGCCGGCATCCGCGTACGAAGCGGCCAGGTTGCCCATCAGCCGCAGCGTGGCGGGTTGGTCCGGGCGCACCTTGCGAAGAATTGTCAGCGCCTGCTCCCGGAGTTGGAGCGCCTCGGACCGATGGCCTGCCTGGAACAGAGAGATCGCCAGGTTGCCCATTGCCGCCGCGGTGTCGGGGTGTTCCGGACCGTTGACCTTGCGACGCATCTCGAGCACCTCGCGCCGCAGTTCGAGCGCTTCGCCCCAACGCTCGACGGCGTGGTAAGAGGTGGCCAGGTTGTGCATCGTCCGAAGCGTTTCAGAGTGGTTCGGTCCGAAGGCAGCCAGGTAGTAGTCCCGGGCCTTCTCGAGCAGCGGAATCGCTGGCTGGTCGACCCCCAGGGCGTGATAGGTCCAGCCCAGTGTCGACTGGAAACTCGCCCGCCGGGCCGGCTGAGCGGCCAAATCGGCGTCGAGCCTGCTGGCGGCGCGACTGAGCACTTCCTCCACGGTGATCGTCCGGCCGTCGCGGCCCGGATCCGGGCTTTCGAGGACCTCGGTGAGGAATGCCGAGAGGGCCTCGGCGTCCCGGCGTGCGGCCGTGGCCCGGATTGCCTGATTCCATGCAGTGAGCGCCAACACGGACACGACCGTGACGATCAGTGCGGATAGGACTGCGGTTCGGATCACGCCGCGGCGGTACGCGGCTCTTTCGCGTGCAGCCAGCTCGGCCTGTTGGCGGGCCAGAGCGGCGCGTCGTTCAGGCAACGCGCGCAGGTGTTTCGCCAGTTCGATCGCGCCTCCGAACCGCTGGACCGGATTGCCGGCGAAGCAATGGCTCAGGTCCTCGCGCAGCAGAGGATCCTCGACGGTCTCCAGCCAGTCGATTGTGACCGGGCGCGTGAAGTCTCCCAGGATCATCTGGTAGAGCACGACGCCCAACGAATAGATGTCCGAACGGATTGTCGCCGGCTTTCCCGCCAACAGCTCGGGCGCCATGTAAAGGTAGGTCCCGCTTTGGGGTGAGCCGCCCTGCCCTGCCATCGTTTGCGTGAACCCGGCTTTGGTGAGCGAGTCGAGCAACTCCTTGTGCGTCACCTGACCGATGCCAAAATCGGTGAGTTTCACCAACGGTGTGGGGGCGGTCGTGGGTCGAGAGAGGCCGCCAGCGGGTCTGTGGTGTTCGTCTTCCTGTTTGTGCTCCGAGATCAGGATGTTGCCCGGCTTGAGATCGCGGTGGATGACGCCGGCGTCATGCGCCGCCTGCAGGACATCCGCCGCCTGGGCCGCCAGGTCGAGCCGCGTCCCCATCGGCACCTGCGCCGCGCCTCCCTGCGCTTCGCACCACGTCCGCAGGTCCTGCCCCTCGGCATAGTCCATCACAATGTAATAGGGCGCTTCCTCGAAGAACACATCCCGCACCGGGACAATCTGGGGATGCTCGCCCAGCTGTTCCTTGAGCAGCCGGAACAGGGTCACTTCACGTTTCAACGCCCGGACCTGCTCGGCGCGGAAACAGAACTTGAACACCCGCCGTTCCTTGAGCGTCTGGTGCCGTCCCAGCCACACCTCGCCAAAGCCGCCGGTCCCCAGTTGCCGTTCGAGGACCCACTGCGTCTTGGGCACCTGTTGGTTCAACGCCGGGCGCCATCCCAACACCATTTCCCCCTCCGAGGCCGGGTGCGGATGAGACTTAGCGGAGGCGGGCGGCTGTGTGAAGGGCTGGATGGCTGCTTCGCCCACTTCACAAATCTCCACCGGCTCCTCGATTCCCTTGAGCAGATACGCCCCGTGGCTGACCCACCCCAATGCCCCCACCCCCTCGAGGTCCTCGTCCTTCAGGACCTGCCGGGCGCTGTCGAAGACCGGACGTGTCACCAGCACCTGCCCGCCGCGCGCCATGGCCATGACGCGGCAAGCGATGTCGATCTGCACGCTGTGCATGTCGTCAGGTATGTGGCCGGCCTCGTTTTCGGCCAGAATCAGTTCACCGAGATGGATGCCGATCCGGTCCTGGACCAGTTCGCCCACGATGCGCGAGAGGGTGCGCATGCGTGCCTGAAGCAGGAGGGCGAATGCGACTGCCTCCGAAGGCACCGCGAAGAGCAGGAAAAACGAATCGCCCGCAGTCCCGATTTCATGCGCGGCGGGAAACCGACGCAGGCAATCGCGCAGGCTCTGATGATGGCGGTCGAACAGTTCCTTGCCACGGTGTTCGCCCAGACGCTGCTTGAGAGCAAGGGAGTCAACCATGTCAGTGAACAGGAGCGTCACCAGGCGGGTGGCGTGCTTCTGACCGAAGGCCAGGAGTGCCTCTGCCGGAGTCGATGTTGCACTCGTCTGCATGGATCGAGGCTGAACGGCCGGACAGCCTGATTGAGGATATCGACACCGTACGCGCAACGGTGCGACGTGGCAAGGTCAATCGCGGCCGCGGGCAAGTCAGCCAGCGCAGACTCCTGCCTCTGACGGAGCGAGATCAGCGTCTCGGTGCCAATCTGTGTTCCTCCCTGAATCGCTGTGGGGACTCTCAGTGCATTGGATCAGTGAGCGGCTCCACACGGATTCGGGTCGGAACACCGATGGAGAGGCCGTGTGTCGGCCCCCCGCGGGTGTGTTCTGGGAATCGAGACTTATGCGTCTCCTTGTGGTTGGTTCCACCTCGTTCGATGCAGGTCGCCTCGGCATCGAATTTCCGGGCCGGGCTGTCTTGCCACCGCGCCATCGAGAGGGCACGATTTCGCGGATGAACCTCCGCGTGTTGTGGCTCGCAACGATGATTGTCCTGACAGCGCTCTCGGGAACACCGGCTCCCTCGCAGGTCACGACATTCGACGCGCGGTGCTATCGGCGCATTGATGTCCGGGATCCGGCGCAGGCCCGTCGCGCGTGGGATGCCCTTCACCTTCTGGCCGCCTTGCAGGGCCTGGCCAATCGCGAGGCACCGCGTTTCTATGTTGTCTTCTCGAAGGGGTTTCAGGTTGAGACAGACCAATTCTGGCTCGACTGGCTTCGCAAGGAGGACGGCTGGCTCGGGACCACTCAACTCGAGCCGGCAGCCGACATCGATGCTGCGCTGATCGCCTTGAGGCCGCACTACACCGGGCTCGTGGTCTACGATCCGAATGTGCCGGCAACCGCATGCGTCGCGTCGACCGCCGCCGGGTGCGAGCGGCTCCTGCCGGTGCGTTACGATCCGTCTCCGGATTCGCTCTTCACCCGCTGCACCCGCACATTGAATCTGCCGATTGGCCTCTGGCTGGTCCATTCCAACGGCTCGAGCAAGTTCACCGGCTTGGGTCAGATCCCCGACTCGACCAAGCCGTCGTCGGGAAGCGCGAAGATCGACGCGTACCGCTGGGCTGCCGCGCGCTACCTCGAAACGGGCCGATGCGATCCGCGTTTTGCGGCATACTACATGGATGCCGACTGGCTGAGGCGCCCCGGCAATGCCCCGGCGGACAACCACACCCTGCCCAACCACGACTATTTCATTGCCCATCGCGCCTTCTTCTTTGATCTCTCGCCGTGGGGCGACGAGGCCCCTGTGGATGATCCCGGACAATCGGTGGGGCTCGATCGCCGGATGCTACTTGACCTCCTGCGCACGTTCCACGACGGCACCCGGGGCGGCATCACCAAGATCGGCGGCTTTCCTCCCTGGCCTTTCAAGTACACGACCCACGGCGGGGCCGGTCACCACGAACCCGTCCCCACCGAATGGGAATTCACCCGGCTGATTTCCCAGTTCAACGCCTACCACGAGGCCGACGCCGCCGGCCACGGCGCGATGGCGAACGCCTCCTTCTTTGCGCACTACCCGCTGGCCCCTCCCTGCCGCCAGCCCAATCCAATCCCGACACGCGTCCAGTGGCAGGCCCGGGGCTATGTGACTTCCGACGGGCGGGTCGCGTCGAAGTTTTTCGTCGGGCACTACGTCGGCGACTACGATGCGCCCTCGTGGCTCTACAAAGCCGTGCCCGCCTTCTTCGGAGATTCCGCTCGGGGACAGGTGCCGCTGGGCTGGGCTTTCGATCCCAACCTGGCCGATCGCGCGCCGCAGGCGTTGGTCTATGCCTATCGCCATGCCACAACCAATGACTTCTTCATCGCCGGCGACTCCGGGGCCGGGTACCTGAACCCACGCGCCCTGACCGTGCGCCCGGACTCCGGTTTGCCCTCGGGCCTGGCCGCCTGGCAAGCGCACTGCCGACGCGCCTACGGAGACTGGGGAATGACGATTACCGGTTTCGCGCTCGATGGATCGGCCGGCGCCTCCTCCGCAACCGAGTTCCTGGCTTACAAATCCTTCAGTCCCGACGGCATCGGCACCCATTTCGAGCCTCGACCGCGCCTGATCGCCGGAATCCCGACATGTCCGGAGAAGGACCTTCCCGACGGCGCGGCCGGAGCCGCCGCCTTGATCGCCGAGCGCGCGGAAGGCCGCGGTGCGGGCCCGGGATTCCTCTGGGCGCGGAGCATCCTGAAGCCGCCGCGGTGGTATGCCGAGGTGTCGGCGCTACTGCGGGAACGGCACTCACACCTGGCAATCGAGGTCGTCGATCCCTATACGTTCTTCGGGCTGATCCGACTGGCCTGCGACGCCGGCGGGACGGAAGGCGCTCTGGGCTATTGAGGGAGAGTCTTGATGAAGTTGTCGGCCTCGGCGATGCTGGCGTTCATCCGGGCAATCAACTCCTCGATCTGCCCCTGGATGGCGGACGCCTCGCCCTTGAGCGATCCGATCGCAGCCGCATTGAGGTTGTGCTTGAGATAGAGCACGTGGTCCTTGAGTTGGGTCAGAACAGGCTTCATCGACTCCTCCGAGGCGTGCACGGATCGGGAGAGCTGGGCGAAACGGTCCTTGGTCTCCTGCAACTGCCGCCGGCTGTTCTCCGCAAATGTCGGATTGCTGAACTGCCCGAGTTCCTTCTCCCACTCGCTGAACATGGACTTGGCGATGTCCTCCATGTTCTCGATGCGCTTGCGGACCTCCTTGGCTTGGGCATCGCAGGCCTCGTGCGACGATTTCAGCTTGTCGTACACCTTCTCGAGTTCACCCCCGTCGAAGGCGTACAACTCCTTCAGCCGGGTCATGGCGTCCTTGAATTCCTCCTGGGTCTGCTGCTGCTCCTCCTGCAACGCGGCAACCGATTTCTTCAGCAACTCCCGCTTCTCATAGCCGAACACGTTCTCGAGTGTCTTGTTGTAGACGGTCTGACAACCACTCCCAAAAACGGCCAGCGCCGCCATCACACACCCCACAGCCAACCCGGCAGACGAACGATGTCTCATAGTTTGCTCGCAAAGTACGGGGCCTTGACCGGCGAATCAAGGTTTCCGTCGCGCAGGCCAATGGAAACCAGGGCCAGTTCATCAAGTGGAGCGGCGACGGCCCCGTCGCCGACACACGCCGTCTTCACTTGACATGGCGGGGGACGAGCCGTCCCCACTCCGACCTTTTCGACTTCATGAATTGGCGC